>JAEEGH010001498.1_pt1 | contig 67262 bp, 54 predicted proteins | sample 9134181 | NCBI WGS metagenome assembly JAEEGH01 (sample SAMN16246544, study PRJNA631951) | gut metagenome | biome: gut microbiome; feature: rumen; material: DP-attached | host: Bos | place: Iran: Karaj | collected 2018-10
GATACGGGTCGTTGAGGGCATAGCCTTCCTTGGCATCATAGAGCAGCGAGAGCGTAGTTGCATCATCGGTAGAGATAACCTGATTGGCGTGCTCGATTACCTTATCCCACTGACGGGTGTAAAGATAGAACCGTGCGGCAAACGCGTGAGCTGCCTTGACATTGAAGTGATACTTCGGCACGGAATAATAGTTGTCGTCAACCAACGGCAGACCTTCTTCCAAGTCCTTTTGAATACATTTGTATGTATCCGCGAGTGTGCCACGCTCATAGTGCGGGGCAACGGTCGTCTCGGGCTTAGTCATATAGGTTATACCCAGGTCTTGCTTGCTCAGATTTTCATCTTTCCAAGCCTGGCAGAACACATTCGCCAAGATGAAGTGGTGGTACGCACGGCTGATCAAGGCCTCGCCTCTCTCGGCACGCATATCAACACCTTTGGCTTCCAGCTCTTCGATAGCAACGAGTGCGTGGTTGCAGGTTGCGATGGCAGAGTAGCAAGCGTCCCAAATGTACTTGGGCGAATCCTGATTACCGTCAGACTTGATTACCTCCCATGCAAAGATCTCGTCGTACATCTTGTCAAGGGGCTGCAAAGTGTTGCAGTGACCTGTCTTGTCAGGGGCATTGTTGTCAATAACCTGATCGGACGAGAACTCGCAAATAGCACCGAAGTTAGCTTTGGTGTAAGCACTTACGAGCAACAGTTGCACTTTCTCCTTTGTATCAATCGTGGCACGCATATCCGGGTTCTTGTCAAGGAAACCACAACCGGATACCAGAACCGCAACAACGGTCAGTGCTGTGAGTAATTTAATATTGTTCTTTTTCATATCGCTTCGTATTTACAGATTAGAATCCTAACTTAATCGTCATAGTGAACTGGCGCGGGTTCGGCGAGCTTACACCGCCCGTGTTGTAGAATTCCGGATCACGTCCATTGAGTTTCTTGTCAGCGTAAGCAAGCCAAAGGTTGGTGGCAGTAACCTTGACGCTGAAGTTCGATACGGCTTTCTGGCCTTCGAGATACTTCTTGGGCAGATCGTAACTGAGTGACAACTCCTTGAGACGAATGAAGTCACCCTTGGCAACACGCTCGGTGGAGTAGTTGTAAGCCGAATAGCCCCAGTAGAGGTTACTGATCTCCTGATACTGACGCTTGGTAGCGATAGCCGGGATGGTTGTAAACTGCTCATCGCCGGGCACTACCCAACGGTTTTTCATCTCTTTCATGCTGGCTGTCAAGTCGCTGTACTGGCTGCTATACACGTAGCAGAGCGGATCCAGACGGAGCACGTTACCGAAGCTGTAGGTAAAGAATACGTTGAGTTTAAAGCCTTTCCATGAGAATGTATTTCCGAACGAACCGGTGATGGTCGGGTCAACAACGCCCTCATACTTGAGGTAATCAATATCCTCGTACTCCTGGAAGTTAATCAGGTCATAGGAGCCCGGGCCTGCAATCACCGTGTGGTCTTTATCTACATAGAACGTAGGCAGACCTTCCTCGGTCAATCCGGCAAACGGGATAGAGAACATCGCACCTACCGGATAATTCACACGGCGTGAACCGGTAGAGCCGGAAACCAACTCATATACTTGCGGACGCGAATCCAATTTGGTAATCTTGTTGTCCGCCCACGAGAAGATCCAGTCGGTTGTCCAACGGAATTCTTTGGTTTTGATGTTCACTGTAGAGAGCGTAAACTCACAACCCGTTGAGGTCATCGTTGCATCGTTGGCATATTTGGTAACCTCACCTCCGACACCCATTGTCTGCACGAGACCAATCAGGTCGTAGTTGTTACGCTTGTACCAGTCAAACTCAAGATTGATGCGGTTGTCGATAAAGCCGAGAGCCACACCGATGTTCAACTCGTGTTTTTTCTCATATGTCAACTCTGAGTTCTCGAGATCATAAAGCTGAATACCCGTCTCCGAAGCGTTTGTGCTCGGACGATACGGACTATAACTTGAGAACACTGCCAGCGAGTTCGTTACCCACGACGGGCCACGGTCGGCAGTCAGCGAGTAGCTCGCCTTCAAGCTGGCGTAGGTCCACCACTTGTCGAAGGTCTGATTCCACCAGCGCTCCTCGTGTGCATTCCATGCTCCGGAAACGTTCCACGTCGGCAGCCAACGAGCCTTCATGCTCTTACCCAACTTATTGGTACCCTCATAGCGAACGGTTCCGTTGATAGTGTAACGTGCTTTGTAGGAGTACGTACCCATTGCAAAGAACGCCAAGTTGCGGTAGTAGGTAAAGTCGTTGCTGTAATAGGTGGAGTTCTCCTCCTGACTCTGCTTGAACAAGCGGTAATCCGTATAAGGCACACCGCCGTTGCTGTATTGGTATCCCCAACCACGGAACCATGTGTATTGACGATCGGTAGAGTTGAGTTCACCGCCGCCAAAGAGGCTGATGATATGGTCACCGTTCTTACCGAGGTCGCGGTTGTAACTGATTGTTCCACGGAAGTCGGTTGACAAGAGCGAATACTCGGTCAGGTCATAGATACCACCCTTAGGCAGAACCGTTTCCGGCAATGACAAAGGATCGTCAGGATCAGTGTACAGATACTTGTTGTTATCACGGATGGTATTGTCCTCGGGATCGATACCGGCACGATAAGCGCGCGCCATGTTACTGTCGTCCAAGATATTATGCTCCTGACGGCTCTTCTGATAACGGATAGCGCCGAGGGCATTGATCTCCAAACCGCGAACAGGCTTGTAGTTCAACTCACCTTGGAACTTGAGATCGGTCACCTTGATATCGATGTAGTTCTTATCGAGCTCGTCCTTGATATTGAAGTCGCAGTAGTTACGGCGATAGAACACGTTCGGGTCATTGGCACGCGAAGTGTTCATCGCGTACGAGAACGGGTTGATATCGAACTCACGACTGACAGCACCCGAAATAGGGTCAGTCATCGACGAAATCGTTCCCGGAGCCTTCTGCTTACGGTAACTACCCATCATAGCGATACTTGCCGTCAACTTCTGCTTGCTGCCGGAAGGCAAGATATCGAAGTTGGCATTGAGATTGCCGGTGAAACGGGAAATCTCACTGGACTTGTACCAACCCGGGTCTTGCATGGCAGAGAGTGATGCATAGATACGTGCACGCTCCGTACCGGCAGAGTACGAGAGTGAGTGATTGTGCATCACGGTCTGGTTGAACAGCTCCTTGAACCAGTCTGTATTACGGAACTCAGCCTGACGCAAGTAAGCGTTCTTAGCCTGCGGGGTATTATCCAAACCTGCACCTCCGGCCTCAGCCTTGGTGATGAGTTCGTACATCTTACCATACACACCGTAGTTCTGCGCCTGAGTCAGAGTAGAATACTCCAGCCAGCCCTTGCGCTCCAACTCCTGGTAGATACCCATCTGCTCTTGCGAGTTACAGATGTTGTAATCACGGTAGGAAGGAATCATTCGGTAGGTGAGTTCGGCGGTATAGTTCAGTGTCGATTTACCAGCCTGACCTTTCTTGGTGGTAACGACGATCACACCTGCCATGGCACGTGCACCGTAAATAGAGGTAGCCGAACCGTCCTTCAATATCTGGAAACTCTCGATATCCTCGGCGTTGATACCTGCAATAGCACTGGCAATCAGCGTCTTGGCATCACCTGACGAAAGGTCGTCGGCGCTCATCTCAACAGCATCTTCCAATACGACGCCATCCACAACCCACAACGGCTTGGATGCACCATAGATTGACGTTGCACCACGGACGCGGATCTTCGGCGCTGTACCGAATGTACCGCTGACGTTTTGCACGCTCACACCTGCCGCCTTACCTTCCAGCGAACGGCTGATATCAGCCACACCGGAGAGCATCGTTTCGTCGGCATCCAGTTTGGTAGCCGCACCGGTAAACAGACGTTTGTCTTGTTTCACCATACCTTGCACTACAACCTCTTGGATCTGCTGGCTCTCGGTCTCCAACCGAATTTCCATTTTAGCTTTTGCCTGGACTGTCACAGTCTTGTAACCCAAGTACGAGATGGTCAGCGTCTTCTTGTCCGCGGGAACGGTAATCTCGAATTGTCCATCGAAGTCTGTGACTGTACCCGTGGTAGTGCCGGAAACCTGAACAGCTGCACCGATTGCCGGATCGCCATTCTCGTCAAGCACCGTACCCGTTACATTCATCTGCGCAAGCAACGCCACTGGCAGCAAGCACAGGCTGACTAATAGTACGTAAAATCGTTTCATTAGCTATTTGTTTGTTGTTATGGGAGCGCGGAGCGTTCCCCGTTAATTATTTTCGTTACTTACACGTACGCACGCAAACCATAAATACGTATATGCACAACGCAACGCCAATTCGTGCGTAGGCATGAAAATTAAGGTTTGCGCTCGTGCGCAGGCAAAAAAGCGTGCAAAGTTACTAATTTTTTTTGCAATTTGCAAGATTTCGATACAAAAAAGTGCAAATTGCGAGAATAATATCCTATTTTATCACCTTTTTGTTACAAAAATGCGACATTTGTCTGCAAAACGCGAGCAAATCACTCGTATTTCAATACGACCAAGTTGTCGGGATTGAGCACTTCGCTTGCAACTGTTTGCAATTCGTCAGGTGTGATGCAGGCGATCTGTTCGTAGGTCTGCTGCCACGTAGGCGCAAAGCCGCGATAGAGAACGGACTTCGCCATGCTCAGGGCATTGTTCTCGGCATTTTGTGCGGAAATAGCCATTTGTCCGCGCAGTTGCCGGAGTGCTGCACGCAGTTCGCGTGGTGTGAGCGGTGTGGTAATGAGGCGGTTAAGTTCCTTGCGAATAACCGCCAAACATTGCTCCAACTGCTCAGGTTCGCAAGCGAAGTATGTACTCCAATACCCTGTATCCGACAGCGGTGTATACGTCGATTCTATCGTATATACAAGTCCGCGCGCCTCACGCAAAGCTATATTCAGTCGCGAATTCAGGCTTCCGCCGCCCAAAATATTGTTCAGCAGGTACAACGGCAACTGCTTCTCGTGGCATATCGGGTACGCCCGTGCACCGAGCATGACATGAGTCTGATGTGTGTGCTTGGTGAACGAGGCTGATTGCGGCTGTTGGTCTTGCTCTTGCGCAAACGACAACTGCCTGTCTGCCGGCAAATTGTTACTGTAATCGCCAAACAGCTTCTCCACCATTCGCACAAACCGCGATGAAGGGATGTCGCCTTGGCAGAACACGACCATCCGCTCCGGTCTATAGTGTTGCGCCATCCACGCCCTCGGTCGGTCGGGTGAGGAGGAGATATGCCTGAGAGTGCGCTTCGTTCCTAATATAGGTTGCGCCAGCGAGTGACCCGCAAACAGCATATTCTCAAAATCGTCGTAGATCAACTCGCTCGGCGAATCATTATAGCTTTCTATCTCATCATAGATAACCATTCGCTCTTTGTCCGTCTCGCTCTTCGGAAACGTCGGACAAAGCACCATCTCCGAGATCAGTTTCAGTGTTTGCGGAACATGTTCGTTCAACGTCGCGGCATAGAAAGTCGTTTCCTCTTTCGTCGTGTAGGCATTGATCTCGCCCCCTACTCCTTCGATCTGCGAGATGATCTGCCGTGCGGAATGAAACACCGTGCCTTTAAAGACACAATGCTCAATGTAATGTGCCATGCCGTTCTCTTCTGCTCGTTCGTCGCGCGTACCCGCACCAATCATCACACCCACATAAGCAACCGCTGATTGCGTACGAGAGTGAACAATTTTCAGTTTATTCGGTAGTGTATGATAAAAAATTTGCGTATTTTCTTGCATTTCTCAAATAATTGTCGTATCTTTGCCGTCGCTTTGCAGTTGTCCATGCGGGCTCACTGCGTTCGCCCGCGGCATTGGCGGAATTGGTAGACGCGCCAGACTTAGGATCTGGTTCCTCACGGAGTGAAAGTTCGAGTCTTTTATGCCGCACAACGAGTCCTTATCGGGGCTCGTTTTGTTTTGCCTCATTCCACAACGCATCCATCTCGCCCAACGTCATGTCCTTGAGTTCTCTCCCCTGCTCTTTCGCCTTCGCCTCCACGTAGTTAAACCGCCGCATAAACTTGATGTTCGTCTGCTCCAGCGCATTGTCCGGACGAATCTTGTACAGCCGCGCCGCATTGATCATCGCAAACAGCAGGTCACCGAACTCTTGCTCTTTGTTGCCTTCGCCGGGCTTGACTAACTCCGCTTGCAACTCGTCTAACTCCTCGTGCACCTTATCCCACACATCCTCCTTTTTCTCCCAGTCAAAGCCCACATTCGCCACTTTATCCTGTATCCTGTAAGCCTTCACCAGCGACGGCAAACTGTCAGGTATCCCGCCCAACACGGTCTTGTTCCCGCCTTTCTCTTTCAATTTCACCTGTTCCCACAACTTGCTCACCTCTTCGGCATTAGCCGCAGCCTGTTCGCCATAAACGTGCGGATGCCTGAAAATCAACTTGTCACACAGCCGGTTGCAAACATCAGCTATATCAAAGTCTCCACTCTCGCTGCCCATCTTCGCATAAAACACCACATGCAGCAGCACATCGCCGAGTTCTTTGCTGATCTCGGTCATATCGTGTTTCGAAATGGCGTTCGCCAACTCAAACGCCTCCTCTATTGTATTCTCGCGCAAACTGTCGAAAGTCTGTTTATGATCCCACGGACACTTCTCCCGGAGTTCATCCATTATCGTCAGCAGTCGATCCACCGCCGCTAACTGTTCTGCTCTTGTATGCATAATAATTCTAATTTTCCTTGTTCATCCATTGCCGCATAAGTCCACTGCCTAAAGCAATCACCTAATATCACTACTCTCGCTCCACTCGCCAGTTCCAAATCCAACTCTATATGCCTATGCCCGAAGATATAATAATCAAAATGCTCCGTTTTCTCCTTCTCTTTGGCAAACAGCACCAGCTCTTCCTTGTTCTCGCCCTTATACCCACACGGGTTCGCCAGCTCTTTCTGCCGCGAACGCTTCGCCCATTCGTAGCCCAACTTGTTCCCCCAAGCCGGTGGCACAAGCCTGAACAACAACTGCGCAACCGGGTTATGGAACAATCGCCTCAGCCGCATAAACGATCGTATCTTTTTCTGCACCTCTTTCGGGAATTGCTCCAGGTAATTGCCCGGCACTAATCCGTCGCCATGTGCAAGCAAACACTTCTTTCCCGCAATAGTCATCACTTCCGCCTTCCTGTGAACAATCACACCCGTTCGTTTAGCCAACTCGCCGTACGTCCATATATCGTGATTCCCGATAAAGTAATGCACCGGGATTCCCCTATCCGTCAATCCTTTGAGGCATGACAACACCGGCTCATATTCCTGTTTGGAAGCATCGCGCCAGAAGTATTCGCTCCAGAAGTCGAATATATCCCCCAACAGATACACCGCCGTCGCATCCTTCGACAACTCCTCCAACAAAGCCACGAACCGCCCCTGATGCCCTGCATCATCCATTGCCCTGCTTCCAATATGTGCATCACTCAGGAAGTAAACCACCGTTATTGTTTTTAATAGTCTTTAATTGTTGACCTAAAGAAACCCTAATTCGAGTTTGGCTTCCTCGCTCATCATATCTTTCGTCCATTCAGGCTCGAAGACGAGTTTCACATCCACCTGCTTGATCCCCTCGACCGTGCCGACTTTCTGCCGTATATCTTCCATCAGAAAGTCCGACGCCGGACAACTTGGCGCCGTCAATGTCATATCAATAGCGCAAACCCCGTCATCGCTGATATCTATTCGATAAATCAGTCCAAGGTCATAAATATTGACAGGTATCTCGGGGTCATAGACGGTCTTAAGCATCTTGAGCACCTGCTCTTCTTTTTCCAAAAATTCGTTCATCTTTTTCTCCAAACGAACAATCCAGTTTGATTGTTTTTAAAAAACGGACGCAAAGATACGGAAAATTTCTGATAAATGCAAATAAAATTACATAATTTGCAAAAATAAAATTACATAATTTGCAAATGAGATTACAAAATAGTGGATAATTATCCCCAAAATAGAGGATAATTATCCCACTGATGGAACGGATTGAACTGATGTCAAATCGCCCCGTTTTCGGTCTATTATGCATATCTCACCACATGATAACCACAACATAACCATAAGATAACCATAAGATAAACCTAATTTTTTGCAAATTTTCACTCTATTACATATAATACGTAGTATTATATGGTTTTTGTTGATTTTTGCCTGTTTAAATAAACAATCAAAGGGCACCGAGGGCGAGGCAGAGGAGAGCGAGGGAGATGCCAAACATGCAGAGGAGTTTGCGCAAGGGGTCAGGTTCTTTGAGGAAGAGCAGACCGTAGGCAAAACCGATAATAGTGCCACCACGGCGGATGGTGCTGACAACGGCAATCATCGAGTCGGGATAACTGAGAGCAAGCATATAAACGTTGTCGGAGATGACAAGGAAGATGGAGATGAACAGAATGGGTGTAAAGTTGATAGTTGAGAGTTGAGTGTTGAGTGAAGTTGAGAGCTTGGAGTTGGATTGTTTACGGTTTCTGCGATTCATGATTGCCCAAACGACAAGCATCATAATGGCTTGATAGAACGTGTAATAGACCTGTACTGCGTTGTGATCAAAACGGCGCATCAAGTACTTGTCGTACAAGCCGGAGCAAGCACCTATAAGGATGGCGAGACTGAGAGAAATATAATACGGGACAAGAGACGGGGCGTAGGGGTCATAGGAAGCGGAAGAGCCGGAATTACTAGAAAACCGGGGAATTCCGGACTTTCTGGAGAAGAGGGGCGTAAGGGAGAAGACGAAGATGGTGATTATAGTGAGGAGGACACCCGCCCATTGCCAGGGATTAAGATGTTCGTCAAAGATGAGCAGGGCACCGATGAGTGTCCAGATAGGACGAGTCGCCTGCATGGGGCTAACGACGGAGATGGGCAGGTGCTTGAGGGAAATAAAGGCGAAAACCCAACTGCTGAGGACAATAGCGGATTTGAGGACAGTAAAAAGATGTGCCTCAAGATCGAGTTTGGGAACAAAGAATGGTGTATCAAGAAGGAGTTCGGGGCAAAGACGAGAAAGAAGCAAGGGGACGGAAAGGATCAGCGAAGAGAAGATGACACTGAGTGTGAGGACATCTATGACGCGGTTGTCACGCAAGGCGATTTTCTTGCTGACGTCATAAAAGCCCAGAGAGAGCGCGGATATGAAGGCGAAGAGAGTCCACATTTTTAGTTGAGTGTTGAATGTTGAAAGTTGAAAGAAGTCGTCTGGTTGAAAGTTGTAAGTTGATGAAAATTCGCAAAACGGGCACAAAGATAGTACAAAAAAATGAAATTTGCAAGTTTTGGTGTAAAAAAATGAAATAAAATTTGCAAATGTCAAATATTTTTTGTAACTTTGCGCGCTTTTTGTCGCGTTCGGCACTTAAACGAAATATTAAAACACAAAATATAATGGAATTGAACAATCGAGTTATTGCTGTGGTGGGATTAGGCTATGTAGGTCTGCCACTGGCAATTGAGTACGGAAAGAAGTACCGAGTAATCGGTTTTGACATTTATGAGCCACGCGTGGCTGAGTTGCAGGCAGGTAAGGATCACACTCTGGAGGCTGATTTGGTGGGCATGAAACAGGCGAGGGATCTATATGAGGCTACCAAGACCGTGGGACTGACGCTGACATCGGATGTGAACGAGTTGAAACAGGTGAACACATATATCGTAACTGTGCCGACGCCGATTGACGAGTTCAACAACCCCGATTTGACGCCGCTGATCAGTGCAAGTGAACTGATCGGCAAGACGCTGAACGAGGGAGATATAGTTATTTATGAGTCAACCGTTTATCCGGGCTGCACGGAGGAAGACTGCGTGCCGGTACTGGAGAAGTTCAGCGGGCTGAAGTTCAACAAGGACTTTTTCTGCGGATATAGTCCGGAGCGTATCAATCCGGGTGACAAGGTTAATACCTTGACGAAGATCAAGAAGATCACTTCGGGTTCGACACCGGAAGTGGCGGACTTGGTGGATGCGCTGTACAACAGCATTCTGGAGAACGGCACACACAAAGCACCGAACATGAAGGTTGCCGAGGCAGCGAAGGCTGTGGAGAACAGCCAGCGCGATGTGAACATCTCGTTTATGAACGAGTTGGCGCTGATCTGCGACCGCGTAGGCATTGATACGAACGATGTGATCGAGGCTGCGGGAACGAAGTGGAACTTCCTCAAGTACCGACCAGGCCTGGTCGGTGGTCACTGCATCTCCGTTGACCCGTACTATCTGGCGCACAAGGCAAAGGCGCTTGGCTATGACCCGCAGGTGATCCTGTCAGGGCGCGCCGTGAACAACTCGATTGCGAACTTCATCGCACACAAGACGCTGAAACTGATGATCCAGAAAGACCACAAGATCAAGGACTCGAATGTGCTGATTCTGGGTGTGACATTCAAGGAGAACTGCCCGGATTGCCGCAACACGAAGGTAGTGGATATAGCCACGGAGCTGGAGGATTTCGGTTGTCACGTGGATATTTACGACCCGTGGGCATCGCCGGCAGTGGTGAAGCACGAGTACGGCAAAGAACTTATTGCTGCGGTTGACCCGAGCAAGAAGTACGAGGCTGTTGTTGCTTGCGTGAGTCATAACCAGTTCAAGACGTTTGACTTCAAGAAGTACAAGGAGCAAGGCGCCGTGATCTTTGATGTCAAAGGATTTGTGGATCGCAGTTTGGTTGACGCAAGATTGTAAATTATGAGGATTGCAGTAGCAGGCACAGGATATGTGGGATTGTCGATAGCAACGCTATTGGCACAAAAGAACCATGTGACAGCTGTAGATATCGTGCCGGAGAAGGTGGAGATGCTCAACCGCCGGCAGTCGCCTATTCAGGATGAGTACATTGAGAAATATCTTCGCGAGAAGGAACTCGACTTGACGGCGACGTTGGATGCAGAAGCGGCGTATAGGGAGGCGGAGTTTGTGGTGATTGCCGCGCCGACGAACTATGACCCGCAAAAGAATTATTTCGACACGTCGGCTGTGGAGGCTGTGATACGGCTCGTGATGCAGACAAATCCCGAGGCGATCATGGTGATCAAATCCACTGTGCCTGTGGGATATACGGAGCATATCCGGCAGAAGACAGGCAGCAAGAACATTATGTTCTCGCCGGAGTTCTTGCGGGAGAGCAAGGCTTTGTACGACAACCTGTATCCGTCACGCATCATTGTTGGAACGGACATGTCGGACGAGCGTCTGGTGAAAGCTGCGCATCGGTTTGCGGCGTTGCTGCAAGAGGGCGCGCTGAAGCCGGAGATTGACACCTTGTTCATGGGCTTCACGGAAGCCGAGGCGGTGAAGTTGTTTGCAAACACGTATCTGGCTTTGCGGGTAAGTTACTTTAACGAACTCGACACCTACGCCGAGATGAAAGGTCTGAGTACACAGAAGATCATCGAGGGCGTGTGTCTGGATCCGCGAATCGGTACACAATACAACAACCCGTCATTCGGCTATGGCGGTTACTGTCTGCCAAAAGATACGAAGCAATTGCTGGCGAACTACCAAGACGTGCCGGAGAACTTGATTGGCGCTATTGTGGAGAGTAACCGGACGAGGAAGGACTTTATCGCAGACCGGGTGCTGGCTAAAGCCGGATACTACGACTACTATCATAGAGGGGATTATGATGCCCGGCAAGAGAAGAGTTGCGTGATCGGCGTTTACAGGCTGACGATGAAGTCAAACTCAGACAATTTCCGTCAGTCGAGCATCCAGGGCGTGATGAAGCGCATCAAAGCGAAGGGTGCAACGGTAATTATTTACGAGCCAACGCTGGAGAACGGTTCGACGTTCTTCGGGAGCAAGGTGGTAAATGACTTGGCGGAATTCAAGAAACAGAGCCAAGCAATCATTGCGAACCGATATGACGCTTGTCTGGATGATGTGAAAGAAAAAGTTTATACACGAGATATTTTCAAACGAGACTAACATAATGAATATGAGGAAAATACGTATTATTTTAACGATTGCGCTGCTCTTGCCGATGATGCAAGTGATGGCAATCTCTGACCAAGAAGTGCTGCAAAGCGCGATGACGATGCACAGCCAAGGCATGAGCGAACAAGAAATTGCGAGAAAGTTGATCAGTAATGGTGCGACTGTTACTCAGTTGCAGCAGTTGGCTCAACAACTGAAATCGCAACAGAAGTCCGGTTACACGATGGGAAATATATCTTCGAATATGTCCTCGAACAACGGCAATGCTCAAGGCAACAGCAATACCCAGAACCTTGCCGGAGCACAGCGTATCAACAAAGGGAATATGCGAATGAACAACGGCGAGCAAACCACGCCAATGACTCCCGACGAATTAGAAGCCCAACGTGCGCTGGAGGAGATGTTCTATCCTGAACCTGAGCAAGAAGAGGAGAAGTTGAAGGTGTTCGGACATGACATGTTCCGTACTCCTAATACTCAGTTCATGCCTGTTATGAACATGCCAACGCCTAAGAACTACAAGCTCGGCGGAGGTGATGAGGTGATCATAGACATCTACGGTGCGGGGCAGTTGAACGTACGCAGCGAGATCAGTCCCGACGGGACAATTACGATAGACGGTTACGGTCCTATTCATTTGGGCGGTTTGACGGTACTGGAAGCGACAAAGAGGTTAAAGAACACTATCGGTCAGCGTTTCCAAGGCAGTCAGATCATGCTCAGTCTGGGTCAGACACGTTCTATTACAGTGAATGTAATGGGCGAGGTAATGATACCGGGCACGTACCAGTTGTCGTCGTTTGCGACAGCGATGGTAGCGCTATACATGGCCGGCGGCGTGACGGACAAAGGTACACTGCGTTCGATACGTGTGTTCCGCCAGAACCAGTTGTTGAGCGAGATTGACTTGTACGGTTTCCTGATGGACGGTCAGATGGAAGGCGACGTGCGTCTGGAGGAGGGCGATGTAGTGATAGTGAACACATATAACGCGTTGGCATGCATTGACGGCAAGGTGAAACGTCCTATGTACTATGAGATGAAGCCCGACGAGACGTTGGACAGGCTGATGTACTTTGCCGGAGGTTTCAGCGGTGAAGCGTATACCGACGCTGTGCGTGTGATGCGCAGAAACAACGGTGCACAATCCGTCCACACAATCAAGAATGCTGATTTTGGTTCGTTCCGAATGATGGACGGCGACTCGGTGGATGTAGCAGCCATTCTGCCCCGTTTAAAGAACACTGTGGAGATACAGGGAGCAGTATTCCGTCCGGGTTTCTACGGTTTGGATGAGAATGTGAAGACCATCCGCAGTCTTGTGGAAGCCGCCGACGGTCCGAGTGAGGACGCATCGACGGCACGTGCGGTATTGTACAGGATGCAACTGGACAGAACCTATTTGGCACTTGCCGTTGACCTACAGGGCATATTGGACGGCACGACGGAGGATGTGGAGTTAAAGAACGAAGACCAGTTGTTTATTCCTTCGCGCAAGAACGAGTTGGAGAACATGACAGTGGTTGTTCACGGTGAGGTATATCAACCTGACACGTTTGCGTTTGCGTATAATGAGAGTGTGGAAGACCTGATACTTCGTGCAGGCGGTTTGACAGACAAAGCGTCGGTATCGAAAGTGGATGTAGCGCGTCGCATAATAGACAGAAAGGCCACAGAAGAGGCTCAGATAAAGATCAAGTTATTTACCGTGGAGTTGAAAGACAGTCTGGGGTTGAACGAGCACGGTTTCATTCTGGAGCCGTACGATGAAGTGTTTGTTCGTCGCAGCCCTGCGTTTGGCGAGCGTATTACAGTTCGCATCCAAGGCGAGGTTCTGTTTGAGGGCACCTATGCGATGCAGACAGAGGATGACCGATTGACGGATCTGGTATTTCGTGCGGGCGGTTTGACGAGTCATGCATTCAAGGGAGGCGCACGTCTGCAACGGCGGATCACCCAAGAGGAGCGCTTGCGTCGAGAACAATTGCTGAAGATCAACCGTGCAGCATCCCCACGCGACAGTGTGAACATGGACAAACTTGACTTGGGTGACACATACTGGGTAGGTATAGACCTTGAGGAAGCACTGAAAAACCCCGGAGGCGATGAAGATATCACGTTGCGTGGCGGTGATGTGCTGATTATTCCGACCATCAACAATACCGTGAAGATCAACGGCGAGGTATTGTATCCGAACACCGTAAGTTTTGTGAACGGCAAACGCGCCAAATACTATATCAATCAAGCGGGTGGATTTAGCAACCAAGCCAAACGTGGGAAGACCTACATCATTTATGCGAACGGTAAGATTCACCCTGCTCGTGGTGGCAAAGTCCAACCGGCAAGTGAGATTGTTGTACCGAGCAGACCGGAAAAGGCCCCTGCAAGTGCAACGCAATGGGTTAGTATAGCTTCGGCAAGTGCTTCCGTAGCGAGTGTCGCTGCAACTCTCACGACGCTGATTATTAACATGTCAAAGAACAAAAATAGTAACTAAGTTATTAAGACTTCTAGTAACAACATATTTCCAAAACAAATTATGGAAGAAACGAATTATCAATCCGATACTGCTCAGCAGCAGGGCTATATAGATGTCCGTGAATTATTTAAGCGGATTTGGCAGCGCCGGAAGGTGTTTTATTGGGTACTTCCGATTACGTTTGTATTGTCGTCAGCCTTGATCTTGTGCGTGCCAAGATATTACATGTGCGAGGTTATATTGGCTCCGGAATCGCAAGCCGCCGGCCAAGCGGGATCGCTACAGGCTTTGGCTTCGTCTTTCGGGTACGACATGCGCAACTTAACCAATTCAGACGCCCTCTACCCTACCATCTATCCGGATATCGTGAAGGCTCCGAATTTCATGGTAAAGTTGTTTGATGTACAGGTAAAGACCTCTGAGGGAGATTTCACCGGGACATACTACAACTACTTGGCCAAGGTGCACAAGCGCGTGTTCTGGAAACGCTGGAAAAGCAAAATCAAGAAATGGATCACTCCCCAAGAGCCTGAATTGAAACTTGGAGGAAAGCCGGGAGGCGGAGTGGATGTATTCTGCATGAGTAAGGGGCAATGGTATGTGCTTGACCTGATGCAAAAGAACATATCCTGTAAAGTGGATAGAAAAACCGAAGTCATTACCTTCCGCGTAAAAGCTCAGGACAAGTTAGTGTGCGCCATTATGGCGGACTCGGTATGTGCAACCTTGCAAAACTTCATCACCGATTACCGTACAAAGAAAGCACGTGTGGATATTGACTACTATAACGAGGTAATGGAAACGTCGCGTCGTGAGTACCAGGAGGCGAGTGAGAAATATATCCGTTATGCCGACAGCCACAGCGGAATGAATCTGGAGCAGTACCGTATCATCGCTACGAATCTGGAAACGGAAATGCAGATCAAGCAGGCAGCTTATACCTCGTTCCAGAAACAGTATCTTGCCACTCAAGCGCGTCTGCAAGAGAACACGCCCGTATTCACCGTTATGCAATCAGCGTCTGTACCCTTACAGCCCGCTGGACCAAAACGTATGATTTTTGTATTGGCGATGCTGTTTTTGGCGACCTTCGTGACCGGTTTTGTTTTGTGCAAGGATCTATTGTTCAGCGCATTCAAGGAATAGGACAATAACGAATCGGGAAAAACGACGCATAAAAGCACGGGATAATGGATTTGAAAGCATTCTTACAAGCCGAACATATACCCTTTGAGGAAAACACGAATCTCAAAAAGAGGACATGGATTCATCGAGGAGGGAATGCCCGTTACTATATTATACCGGAAACGACAGAACAGTTATGCAATCTGGCAAGTCGTCTTTATAAAGAGCAGGCAGTATTTAAGGTTGTGGGACACACATCAAATCTATATATCCGCAACACTACAGATTTGGACATTGTCATATCGACCATACGCCTCACTCATTATGAAGAGAAAGACGGATACTATATATGCGATTGCGGCGTTGCAATAGCGAGTTTGTCCAAACAAGCCATAGAGAACAATCATAAGGGCTATGAGGGATTCATCAATCTGCCGGGAACTGTTGCAAGTGCAGTGGTCAATAATGCAGGCTGCTTCCAATGTCGCATATCGGATTTACTTATTGAAGCCGATGTGCTATGCCTTGACGGAGAAATACGGAAGTACACTAAAGACATGTTCGGCTATAGGGAACGCAGTTCGGCTTTCAAGAGAGGCGAAGAGAAAGGGATACTGCTACGCGTGAAACTTGATTGCAGCCGCACAGAAGCGAAAGAGATATTGCTTGCTAAAGCCGAAGCCAACACCGAGTACAGGAAGACGAGACAGGAGGGACCAAAACAGAATTTGGGGTCATCTTATCCAATATATGTGATGGATGCCTTTTATAAGAATCTGCCATTTCACACGCGCCTGTTACTATTTTTATCTGCCAAGTTATACCACATAACAGGCAAAAAGCGTTCTCAGGAAAGCATCAACACCCTTATTCTGCTATGTAGCATGAAGTATTTTCGACTTCACAAGTATATCTCCAAGCACAATTTCGGTTGCTTTGTATGGCGTGATGAACGTGCCGATAAGGCGTTCGATATTTATCGTTCTTTTGTAGCTCACACCTCCGGTCTGCCGGATATAGAGATTGAAGTAATATGAAAATAGCCGTCTCCAAATACACACTAAGCAACCTATATTTCCTCGGTGTTTTGCTTGTACTAGGCGTCTGCACATATATTGCAATGCCAGATATGGATAATATGGCAGACGCTGGAACGGGTATGTCTTTTTTGGCTATATTAGGTCTTTCCACACTCCTGTTACCATTGCTAGTATATATATTCTATCTTCGTTTCAGAGCTCATTCAGACACGCCCAGATTCATACCTCGATTTGTGTTTTTTTACATCATTTACTTCCTATGGATGACGTTAGTATGCATATTAACTGACGAGGTACACAACATTTTCGGCAAGATAACAATGTCTATGACCATACTCGTCTATCCATTCCTACTTAGTTGCAGTTATTTTCGCGGAAGGACCGCCAAACCTGACTTATGGTTTTATCTGGCGGTAATATTCATTTTACTCTGCATCACCGTGCAATATATCAATCTATATAATATCGCTAACCAACTCAGTGATGAAGCGAGTCATATAGGCGTTAGCTATTTCCCTCTGTTCATTCTGCCAATATTGTTGCTACCATCTTCGCGTATAGTAAAAATAGCATCCATAGCCATCACTGCGATAATTATCATTTCTTCCATCAAACGAGGCGGCCTAATTGCCATGGGAGCGAGTTTAATTGTTTATGTATTTGTAAAACAACTCGTAAGTGATCTTAGCAAGACCAAGAAATTTATCATTGTCTGCACTGCAATCGTTTTGACAGCAGGTGTACTTTACTATCTTGGGGAATTCATGGAAGAGAACAATATCATAGAACGTATCGCAAACATCAAAGATGACGGAGGTAGTGACCGCGATATCCTATGGAAAGACACGTTTCACAACATCCAAAACCGCGATTTTGGATTCCGAATGGTAGGTAACGGCTTTCGTTCCGCCCAGATAGAATCATGTCTGCAACTTCCGGCTCACAATGACGCATTAGAGATCTGCTATGACTTCGGCATCATTGGTCTGCTACTATATAGCATAGCCTTTATAAGTTTGTGTGTCTTTGCATTGAAGTTGATAAAGCGTAAAAGTAAATATTCACCTCACTTAGCAATGATACTTACATACTATTTCATATTGTCCATGATTTCCATTGTCATACTATATTTTTGGCTTGCGCTGCTTCTATTCTCGGTAGGTTTTATTGCAGGTTTGGCAGATCAAGAATTGGTAGAGAAAAAACAACATAATAAAAATATTAAAACAGGAAAGCCATTATATGTTTAACAAATTATTAAATATTTTTTACGTATGGATTCCATCCATCGTATTTAATTTTCACTACCTACCTTTCAAACAGGCAATAAGATTGCCTATCCTATTGAGGAAACCAGATTTCCGAAAATTAGGCGGTCGTGTGATTATAGAAAGTGAATCCACACGTTTCGGAATGATTCGTTTGGGATTTAACCGTGTGAACACGTATCCAGACAACGGTATATCATGGTTAAATGATGGGATTATTACATTCAAGGGGAAGGTATCAATCGGCTCGGACTCCTATATTGTTGTACGGCATAACGGGCAAATAACTTTTGGCGATGACTTTTCCTGTTCTGCAGCATTAAAGTTGGTATCGTGCATTGGCATCGAATTTAGTGAAGGAGTCCACTTCGGTTGGGATTGTATAGTCTTGGATTCAAATTTTCATCCTTTGTATGACACCGAAAATAAATGTTTCAAGAAGGCATACGGAAAGATAATAATTGGTGCAAACAATTGGTTCAGCACACAATGCATGATCATGCATAGTGTAGAGACTCCTGAACGTTGTATATTTGGAGCGAGAAGTATTGTCACCCGCGGAGGGCACTACGAATCATATTGCCTTCACGGTGGCAGCCCGATACATGTACTCAGCAGAAACGTTATGCGCATATATGGCGAAGACCAAATTACGGAATACAAATAATGAATAATTCAGAGCGCGTCATATTGAACTCTATTGTTTTATATGCGAAAATACTGATATGCATTGTACTATCCCTATGGACAGTACCTATTGTATTACACGGGTTAGGTGCCAGTGACTATGGTCTGTATGCACTTGTTGCGGGTGTGATAGCATTGCTGACATTTTTGAGAACCGCAATGTCCAGTTCAACGCAACGCTACCTAAGTGTATCATTAGGAGAAGGTGACATGCAGAAAATGAATGCGTTATTCAATAGTGCGATAATGCTTCACTTTCTATTCGGAATTGCGATTGTTGTTATACTTGAAGCCTTAACACCATTTCTATTCGGGCATTTTCTGAATATTGCTCCCGAGCGGATGTTTGCAGGAAAAGTAATCTATCAAACCTTGCTTGCAAGCATGTTTTTGGCTATTATGGTAGTGCCTCTGGATGCAGAACTGAATGCTTACGAGAACATGCCCGTATTTGCCATTATAGAAGTAATGGACGCTGTACTCAAATTAGCAGTAGCATCCACATTACAATTTATCAGTTCCGACAGGTTGATATGGTACGGAACATGCATGACCATTATACCCATTCTAAACATATCTATCAAATATCTATACACGCGCAATAAATATAAGGATTTGTATCTCTCGCGGAAGTTTCTATGGAATCCTCCCATGATGCGTCAGATGTTCAGTTTCATCGGATGGAACACATTCGGTGCATTGGCGATTGTAGGTAGGAATCAAGGTTTGGCAATTATCCTGAATCTCTTCTTTGGCACAGTTATGAATGCTGCTTACGGCATTGCCAACCAGATTAATTCTGTTATGGGTTACTTTTCTCAAACACTCCGAAAGAGTCTTCATCCCCAACTGATGCAGAGTGAAGGAAAGGGAGATCATGCACGTATGCTACGACTGGTCTTCACCTCATCCAAATTCAGTGCGCTTGTGCTGGTTGTTATTGCTATTCCACTGATTGTTGAACTGCCCCTTGTGCTAAAGATGTGGCTAACCGATGTACCGGAATATGCACTCGAGTTCACACAATGGATACTCATAACATCCATGGTATACCAAATGAGTGCGGGTTTGATGGCCGGTATTTTATCAGTTGGGAAAGTTAAAGTATATCAAATAGTTATTAGCATTTTAATGCTTATCAACTTACCTTTAGCATACGTACTATTGAAAGAAGGCTATGAGCCATATTGGATCATAATCGGCATGTTTTCCTGTGAAGTACTGAGTCTTGCTGCACGTTTAGTTTTTAGCAAAAGACTAATTGGGCTTCAGGTAGGACAATTCTGCGGACATGTCATTCTTCCTTTACTAATTATTATGGGAGCAAATTGGTTGATTCTTACCGGCATTACGCATATTATGGGGACTTCATTTATACGGCTAATACTAAATAGTGTATTGAGCATTCTTATCGTAGGAGGATTATCCTGGACTATTCTGCTAAATACGATGGAAAAGAATGCAATTTTGCAGTTTATCTATAAATTTGCCAGCAAATTGAAACGATGAGAATAGGCATATTAACATTTCAAAGGGCACTGAACTACGGTGCATTTCTACAAGCCTTTGCCACTAAAAGTTTCTTAAGCGGAAAGGGGTATAATGTAGAGATAGTTGACTATTGGCCCAAAGAGCACGCAGATTATGTCAACAAGCACAAATTGACTGCATCAAGCCCACTTGGAAAAGTCAAGCAGTTAACGTTTTACTCTTTATGCGAGCCGCTATTCAGAAGACGCAGATTAAAAATGAGTCTGTTGCGTCACAAATATTTGGGGATTTTCGGGACACCCAAGTACAAAAAGGGGGAAGAACTCAGTCAGACAAGCTTCGATGCCGTCATCTATGGTAGTGATCAAATATGGTGGAATCATACTGCGTATTCTCATGTGATTGCATACGACAAGACGTATTGGGGCTTCTATCTGCCTAAGAAAACGAAACGAATTGCCTACGCACCGAGTATGGGAATCATTGATATACGCGAAGAAGATCAAGCGTTTATCCGAGAGGCTCTCAACAACTTTGACTACTTGTCCACTCGCGAAACAAATTTACGTGATGCCTTGCGTCCCTATACAGATAAGCCTATCACAACAGTATTGGATCCTGTTTTTTTACCTAATAAAGAATTTTGGTTGCGTCACATAAAAAAGCGCCGTATTAAAGAGCGATATTTGTTATACTACAGCTTGATTCCAACTCCGGATTCTCATGCGCACGCAGCAAAATTGGCAAAAGCAAAAGGACTAAAACTAATCGAAATTACTCCTCGCATTCGCGATTTTCGTCTATCATCGGATTTGATACAGACCGCAGATGCACTGGATTTTATCTCACTGATACATCATGCGGATTATATAGTATCGACATCATTTCACGGAACAGCGATGTCCATCATTTTAGAGAAAGAGTTTTGCGTTGTAGGATTAGGTAAACGCAGTGGACGTGTGGTGTCCTTACTTACCCAATTAGGCATTAGTGAACGCTATACCGATCATCCGGATAGTTTATCCAATATTGATTATATTGATGTCCGCGAACGATTAGAAAAACTACAAAACATTTCGCGAGATTATCTAATACATGCCCTAACAGAACAGTAATTATGCATATACTATTTATACCACGTGGATATCCGAGCACACAGAGACCTCAAAACGGTAACTTTGAGGTTGACCAAGCAGAAGGACTGGCGAAATTAGGGCATACAGTCAGCATGATAAGTGTTGACCTTGGTCGCGAGTTTCTACCCAAAGAATATGGCTATCAACGAATAGAAAGAAACGGAGTGGTGTCATACCATCTGTTTCTAATGCCTATGAAATTCTTCCCCAAAAGTGGCATATTCAGATATATGCTGAACAAGCAACTGGATTATTTATACAAAAAGTTGGCTAAGGAATTAGGTAAGCCAGATATTATTTATTCTCATTACTTGTGGAACTCGGATTGGGCATTATATCTGAAAAACAAGTATCATATTCCGTTAGTCGGCATAGAACACTGGAGTGAATTAGGCTATGAGGACATCAAACCTGTAATAGAGCAACATGCTCGTCGCATCTATCCGCAATTGGACGGACTCATCACCGTATCTCATGCCCTACAAAAAAAGATTGAAGAGCGATTCGGCATACACTCGGACGTGGTATTCAACACCATACATGATAGTGTCCGATTAAAACCAACAATAAGGCAGAAAGACGGCAAAGTACATTTTATCACAGTCGGAACCCTACTGCCCGTCAAAGGATATGACAACCTTGTTAAAGCTTTTGCGCAGAGTTCACTACCGAAAGAGAAATGGGAGTTGACCATTGTAGGACAAGGGCCCGAAGAGAAAACGCTCCGCGAACTGATTAGCCAGTACAGGCTGGAGACAAACATCCGGCTTGCAGGCAGGAAAATCAAGAGTGAAGTTGTGGAACTACTGAATAGCAGCGATGTATTCATCAGTTCGTCTCATTTGGAGACGTTCGGAGTGGCTGCACTGGAAGCAATATGCTGCGGAGTGCCAGTTCTTTGTACCGACTCTGGAGGAACGAAGGAGTTTGTTACCGAAAGTAACGGACGCTTGTGTGCCGACACAACGGAGGCATTACGAGATGGAATAGAATTCATGTATGCGCACTATACAGATTTTGACAAAAAATGCATCGCGGACGAAGCTGTCAACAGGTTTTCGTCTGCCGCTATAGCAAGTCAATTGGAAAATATTTTCAAAAAATACATCAAATAGCATTTTTTTACAAAAAAATTTGCTTTTTTGAAAAAAAAGTTGTAACTTTGTACGCTTTGTTCATATTAAGAAGTTCAATATGCGAGATATAGCTATATACGGAGCCGGAGGCTATGGCAAAGAAGTAGCCTGCATCATCATCAAGCTCAACGAGTTTGCAATTCACAAGGGGGAAGAACAACCTTGGCGGATTGTGGGTTACTTTGATGATGGTATTGAGAAAGGCAAAGCCATTTCTCACTACGGAAAAGTATTAGGAGGAATTGCTGAGGTCAATGCGTACGAACAGCCATTGGCTCTGGTTTTGGCTATTGGCAATCCTCGAACACGCAAGAAAATCGTAGAGAAGATCAAGAATCCCCAAATCAGTTTTCCGAACCTGATATATCCGGATATTTGGTATGCCGACAAGAGCACTTTTGAAATAGGTCAGGGTAACATTATAGGTGGAGGGTGCACGATCTCATGCGACGTAAAAATAGGAAACTTCAATGTACTTAACGGTTTTGTTAACATCGGTCATGACACGCATGTAGATGACTATAATTCGATAATGCCTGGTGTCAGAATTTCCGGAGAAGTACATATCGGAGAAGAGAATATGATCGGAGCCAACAGTTTTATCATACAACAACTTAGGATAGGAACTGGTGTAACGGTAGGTGTAGGGACCATATTACTGACCAAGCCCAAAGATGGTTGCACATACCTTGGCAATCCTGCCAAAATACTGAAATTTTAACAAGATGGAATAATTAATAACAAATAAATATTGACACTTATGGATTTAAATGAATTTGTAGCTCACTTTGCTGAGCAATTTGACGAGACAGACGCAAGCGTATTCACTCCTGAGACCCGTTTCCGTGAAATTGATGAGTGGAGCTCATTGATTGGTCTTAGCGTAATTGCTATGGTAGACGAGGAGTATGACGTAGCCTTGAAGGGTGACGATGTAAAGAACTCCAACACCATTCTGGACTTGTATAACATTGTAAGTAGCAAACTCTAATGGCATTTCTGGATATAAAGAACGTCCGCATTGCCGGAATGGCAGCCGGTGTTCCTAAGAACATCGCGAGTAACCTTCATCCTGGACCGGAAGACAATGTATCTGCCGACTATGCACCGGAAGATTTCGTAGCAACAACCGGTGTAGAGGAGCGTCGTATTTCCACTACTCTTTGTGCTTCAGACCTCTGTTATGGAGCAGCGGAAAAACTGATTGCAGATTTAGGTTGGGACAAACAGGAAATAGAAGGAATCCTGTTTGTCTCGCAGACACCGGATTATATTCTTCCGGCTACCGCCTGCATTCTCCAAGACCGTTTGGGGTTGAGTACAGAATGCTACGCTACGGACATGTCTATCGGTTGTTCAGGTTGGCTATACGGCTTGAGTTCATTGGCAGCGCTGGTATCGAACGGCGGTATAAAGAAAGCACTGCTGATGGTAGGAGATGCCAAAGCCCGAGTAAACGGCAAACGCAATCCCCTGTTTGGCAGTTCAGGTACAGTTACTGCTCTGGAGTACGTAGAGGGAGCCAAAGGATTGCAGTTCCACTTCGGAACTGACGGAAGCGGTTTCGACGCGATTATCACGCCTGACGGCGGTGCACGCAACCAGATTACTCCGGAATCGTTTAATAAATACGAGTTTGAAGGCAAGATGGTTCACCGTCTGCAAAGTCGCATGAAGGGCATGGATGTATTCTCATTCGGTATCACCACAGCACCCAAGTCCATTAAGAAGTTAGCCGAACATTTTGGATTTGACTACCAGTCAGCAGACTACCTTGTACTGCATCAAGCGAACATGAAGATGAATGACTTTATTGTCAAGAAACTGAAGTTCGACAAAACCAAGGTGCCCAGTAGCCTCCGTTACTTCGCTAACACCAATGGCGCATCAATCCCTGTTACGATTGTGACCCAGCTTAAGGGCAAGTTAAACGAAACAGCTAAATTCCTGTGCTGCGGTTTCGGCGTCGGTCTGAGTTGGGGCTCACTGTACTTCGAATCTGACAAGGATATGGTGATTTCGGATTTAGTTGAAATGGACGATTCAGAAACTTCCACTTATGTTGTATAATCCATTTTCCCTTGAGGGCAAAACAATCTTAATAACAGGTGCTTCTTCCGGTATAGGAAGGGCATCAGCTATTGCGTGCTCCAAGATGGGGGCAAATGTAGTGATTACCGGAAGAAATATTGAACGGTTACAAGCCACTTTCGATCAACTGGAGAAAGGTGGCAACCACATACAGATAGCCGGTGATTTGACCGTTGCAGAAGACTTGGACAATCTTGTGGCTAATGTACCTGTGTTGGATGGTCTGGTCAACAATGCCGGCATCTCCTTTACGAAACCCATCGGGTTTATAAAGAAAGAGGACATTCAGAAAGTTTATGAGTCCAATCTGTATGCGCCGATGCTACTGACCAACAATCTGCTGAAGAAGAAGAAGTTGGCAAAGGGCGCATCAGTTGTATTCATGTCTTCCGCCGCCGCATTCGGATGTAGTAACGCCAACTCAACATACGGCACAGCCAAAGCCGCACTATCGGATTTCATGCACTATTGCAACAAAGAGATTACCCCGACCAAGCACATCCGTTTCAATGCTCTTCATCCGGGAATGGTTCGCACAGAACTGGTAGCAAACCTCTCATTTACAGAAGAAGAACTACAGAAAGATATGGCACGCTATCCATTAGGACGATACGGAGAGCCTGAAGATATTGCTAATGCTGTTATCTATTTCTTGTCTGATGCCTCTGCATGGATTTCCGGCGTAAGCCTTGTGATTGACGGAGGTCTAATGAATCGCATTTAGTAATGGCATTTGCAACTGTACATAACGTATCCATCCGCGGAATCAGTGCTTGTGTACCCGCGCACATTGAGGAAAACCTCACACTACCGGTTTTCAAGGAGGGCGAAGCGGAGCGCGTGATAGCCCAGACCGGCATCGAGCGCAAGCACACCGTAGAGACTGGTACGACAGTAACCGATCTGTGTGCTTCCGCATTTGAGAAGTTGATAGCAGAACTCGGCTGGGAGAAATCCACCATCGAGATACTGATACTTGTATCCTCTGCCGGAGACTATATTACGCCTCCCTCCTCCAACGTGCTTCATGGGCGATTAGGGCTGCCAGAAGAATGCCTATGCTACGACATCCGCCAAGGTTGCCCTGGTTGGGTAATCGGCATGAGCACTATCGCATCCATGATGATGACGGGCAACTACCACCGGGCTGTGCTATTATGCGGCGACTCGTCCACTATCATGAAATCGCCATTCGACAAGGAAACACGTCCTCTGTTCGGTGATGCAGGCACAGCTACGGCACTGGAGTATGACGAACAGGCAGCACCCATGTATTTCCAACACGGCACGAGAGGCAAAGACTTCCAAGCCATCATGGCGCATGACGGCGGTTTGCGCCATCCGTTCACGGCAAAGTCTCTTGAATACGAAGTGATTGACGAGAACATCGTCCGTCGCCCGATAGACAGCATGATGAACGGAATGGATGTATTCAGTTTTGCATTGTCCGTTGCGCCAAAGAGTCTTCTATCACTGATGGAGAAGTACGGATTAGGAGACGATGATGTGGACTACTACTTGTTCCATCAGGCGAACATGTATCTCAATGAGAAGATTCGCAGAAAATTGAAGCTTGCACCTGAGAAAGTTCCATACAGCCTCAGAGACTATGGCAATACAGGTCCCGCTACTATTCCCTTGACGCTGGTTACACAATGCAGAGACCACTATGCTTCTTCTCACAAGAAAAGTCTCGCTTGCGCGTTTGGTGTAGGTTTGGCATGGGCAAGTATGTATTTTGAGACAAACAAGATTGTTTGTCCGGAAATAATACAATATAAAGCATGAACAATTTAGAAAAATATAACAAGGTGTTCTGCGACAAACTGCAGATTACTGAACAGCAATTGGCTACAGCACATCTTAAAGGCTTGCCGACATGGGATTCGGTAGGTCACATGACCCTGTTAGCTGCTCTTGAAGATACCTTTGACATCTTTATCGAACCGGAAGATATGATGTCGTTGAAATCATACGAAGAAGGAAAGAATATCATTCGCAAATACGGCGTTGAATTATAATGTTTTTTGAGCTGCAGACATACGCAGACAAGCCTGCATTTATTACCGATTCGGGGAAGAAGATAACCTACAAGGAGTTACACTTCGCAACAGAAAAGATTGCAGCATACATCCCGTCCGGCTCGTTTGTATTCACACTATGTGACAATCATCCTGGAGCTGTAACGGGGTATGTAGCCATGCTTGATCACCATAAAGCCCAAGTGCTGTTGGATGCGGGGAAAGATATTGAAACCATCAAGCAGTTATCAGCATCCTACCAACCGGACTTCTATTGGCTTCCAGTACATCGGGCTGACGAGTTTGCGCAGGCAGGACTTACCGAGGGCAAGATACTATGTTCTTATGAGGACTATTGTCTTCTGAAACGGCATGGAGAAATTGCTGAAACCGTTCATCCCGACTTGCTGCTTTGTCTGACGACCTCAGGTTCAACAGGCTCCCCGAAATTTGTCAGAATCAGCCAGACGAACCTCAAAAGCAACACGGAAGCTATAACTGAATACCTTAACATAGATACACAAGAGCGTCCCATCACCTCATTGCCACTATATTACAGTTTCGGAATGTCTGTTGTGAACAGCAATCTACTCAAAGGAGCGACCATACTATTGACAGACAAACCTATTGTACAAAGGGAGTTCTGGGATTTTCTCAAAAGAGAGCGAGCTACGTCAATTGCAGGTGTACCATATACATACGAGACTCTAAAAGCATTCCGCATCTTCCGCATGGATCTTCCCTACTTACACACAATGATTCAAGCCGGAGGCAAATTGAATGCAGACATTGTCAAAGAATATGCTGAATATGCTCAGGCCAATGGCAAACGGTTCTTTGTGATGTACGGACAAACGGAAGCCTCACCAAGAATCAGTTATCTTCCAACAGATAGAGCCAGTGACAAGAACAGAAGTATCGGTATTGCCATTCCGGGCGGGAAGATGGTAATTACTGACGAGCAAGGAAAAGAGATTACTACCCCTTATACGGATGGCGAACTTGTATATTACGGTCAGAATGTTTGCATGGGATATGCAGAATGCCGCAGGGATTTGCAAAAAGGAGACGAGAACCACGGTTGTTTGCACACCGGAGATATAGCACGTTTTGACGAAGAAGGGTTGTTCTACATTACAGGTCGACTTAAAAGATTTGTAAAGGTGTGGGGAAACAGATGCAATCTGGATGCAGTTGAGCAATTGGTCAAATCTGTTACTACAGATTGCGCATGCACAGGAGTTGATAACCTAATAACTATATATGTTACAGCTGCAGGTCTTGAAGACCCAATCATTCAGTTATTGACTAATAAGACAGGCTTCAATCCGCAGGCATTTGCAGTCAAAGTCGTTCCAACCATACCCAAGATGGAGTCAGGAAAGACTGATTATAAACGTTTAACATTCTGAATTACGCTCACTAATAAATGCAAAACATATGATTACCAAGACTCTTCGACAAAAATTGAGTGTGCTGGTATCCAATATATACGTAGCATATCTCATTAAAGTTCGCAAATATGACATTGGAAAATATTGCAGCATTTCTTGGCGTGCCACGTTAGACAGAGCGAACCCGAAAGGTGTACATATCGGACATCATAGTAGAGTTATGCTGGATGCGCTGATTATTGCACACGATTATTCGAGAGGTCTAAACCACAGTATGTGGACGGACACCCGTATCGGTCATCATTGCGTAATAGGTGGGCGCTCCATCATTTTACCCGGGGTTACTTTAGGCAACCATGTGTTTGTAGCTGCTGGAAGTGTGGTGACTAAAAGTTTTCCGGATCACTGTATGATTGGTGGGAATCCAGCAAAAATCATCCGCACGGGTACAATTATTACAGATAGAACGCAAATACAAGTCCCCGGAGAACTCGTTAAAGAATCAAAAAATGTTTAAACGTATCGTTATATGGTTTTTAGCATGCATCACCTGTTTATGCATCAGTTGTACCACCCATAATGAGCCTGACAGTAAAAAACTCGTCTTGGCCACTATGGGGGCATCATTGATGTACCCGGGAAATGGATGGGTAGAGAAAGCATGTCAACAGCAAAATATACGTTGCCTTAATAAAGCCGTGTCATCAAAACTGATAATTGATTTCGCACAACAATTATGGAATAATACATATGCCACCAAGGAAGAACTGAAACAAATAGACATTCTTCTAATTCAGTTCGCAAACTGCGGTGATGTATGCGGAGATTCTACGACAATGTTTCCGACAGCTGATGATTATACGCGCAACTATACCATCTTTTCGGAAGAACTATTTACTGAATATTCCCATGCGCAACAAATGGATTATATCTTGAAAAGATGGCAACAAATATGTACGCAGTATAACAAACCCATGCAGGTTATTTTAGTAACCCATTGGCACGATGGAAGAACAACGTACAATGAGAGTGTCCGCAAACTGGCACAAAGATGGGAGGCTGATGTCTGTGAATTGGATAAATATATAGGTTTTACAAAAGACCACCCTCTACCTGACGGCAGGCAACCATCAATTCTTTACGCCAAAGACACAGAGATTATTGATGGCATAGAATATGGATGGCATCCACTGCGAGGAAAAGAAGGAGAATATATCCAATCCGTTATGGCTGACATACTTGCAGACAAATTGCAATTATACGTTAATGATGGGCATTAATAATGTCAAACTATAGATTCATATTAACATGGCTTTTCTCCATTTTTACCATATGGCACGGATGGTCGCAGTTGTATATGTATATACAATTGAATGACGGTGACGGGATATACTACCAATTAAAAAATCACCCTGCTGTTACTTACACCGACGCCGAATTGATCGTGCGAACAGAATCAGGCATCACAAATCAGTATTCAATCAGCAACATAAAGAGCATCACTTATCAATCATCTACTGCCACTATTTTGGAAGACAATACAGCACTGACATTTCCGATAAGAATCTATTCAACTTTCGGACAGTATATTACTACGTTGGAACGAGCAGAAGATTTACATACATCTATTCCATTAGGCGTTTACATATTAAGGTCAGAGAAGGCTTCTAAAAAGATTTTATTACCATGATGAAATGTTCTCATTATTTATGTTATGTATTCATTCTATGCGCGACACAATTATCTGCAGTAGAATATACGACCCTACTTCATCATAAAGACGGTAGAGTCTTTGCTATAGCTACCACTCAAATAGATTCAATAACCCACACAACAGAAAGTATCGATAATTCGTATTATAATCTGACAGATTCCTTTGTATATCCACCTCACATGAGTGCTATGGTGGAGATTATGCTTCAAGCGCAAGCCGGTTTGCCAAATTCCGTACTATGCAACAAAGAAAATATTCTACCTCTATTCTCGGAGAATACAAATTATCAACTAGCAGGAACACCATGGACACAGCCCGGAATGTTTTCGCTGATTGATGATGACGTGATTGACGAATTTATCCCGTCCAGCTATCCGGGGCAAAGCATCAGCAATTCCGACAAAAAAGTAGGAGGATACTTCTCCCTTTTGTATCCTTTTCTGAAATCCTTAGAAGTTAAATACGGTGTAACATTAACATGCGGTTTATCCATGGAAGGACACCGTGTAGGTCTGACTGGATATGGAACATACAAAGACGACTGCTCAATAAACGAGAATGGAGAATTGGTACAACAAATAACAACGCATAACAATTGGGATATTTTATGCCACTCGATGACTGCTCGCGTTTCGCCTATGGCAGGAAACATCTTCATTGTGGACAGCCTCAATTCAAACGAGGCAAAAGATATTCTGGCTAACGGAACATACGAATGGACTTACTCTTTTTACAATACCGGAGTATATGACCGAAAAACAGAAAAAAATTACACAATTTCCAAAGATAAGACCACATGGACAGAAACGCCATTAAAATACATCCAACCATACTGCTTGGATAAAAAAACAGGGCAATGGGTGTATAATGAAAGTTATCCCATTGACTACCAAATTGGTGAATGGAAAAAAAGAGCCGACAAATTAGGGTTCAAGTATCCTGACATCATGGTTCATTGGGGATCAACCGCTTCAGCACAACTAATTCGTGAGTCTCGTAAATACTTCTCTCATTCAGTAGATCCTGGTATGGATAACGGAGTCAACAATGTGCCATTATCTGCAACCATACATCGGATTAATTGTATAACAACCAATAATAAGAATGCATATAATACTTCCTATTTCAAAACGCTTAAGTGTGCTGTTGACCATGCATTTGAAACACAAGGCTGGTTGGTTTTTATGAGCCATTTCAATACAATTTACTATTATAATGGCTATTTGGATGAAGTTAACTATCCTGAACGAGAAGAAGACTACAATATTGAATGGATAAACCCGCTGGTGACTGAAGAAATTCAAAGTATGGACACCAATAACTTTTGGGATAATCCTCCTGCCCGACTCGGCATCAATAATTGGGGAGAATGGAGGCCACTCAAAGGCACTCAATTGTATGGACTATATCAGATTTTTGAATATGCTATCGAAAAAGGGTTGTTAAATGTCAGCCCTTCTGAAGGAATAAAAATAATGGGGAACAAAGTAAATATAGGCACGTATAGAGATAAAGATTTTTACCCTCGCGAGAAAGCCATGACTCTCAATCCAATAGATAAATGCTACTACGTAGTAGGAGCAGACGGAAGTATAAAATATCACTCGGAAAAGTAGGATAACTATGTACGCACATTGTCTGAAACGCATATTTGATTTCACGATTGCATTGACAGCAATCCTATGCCTAAGTCCGCTGCTGATAGTGGTGACAATTTGGTTGCATTTTGCCAACAAGGGTGCGGGAGCATTTTTCACGCAAGAGCGTCCTGGAAAAGACGAGAAGTTGATCAAAATCGTTAAGTTCAAATCAATGACCGACGAATGCGATGCCAATGGTGAACCATTGCCAGACGAGTTGAGATTAACACCAATCGGCAAGTTCATCCGCAAGACTTCCATTGACGAGTTGCCACAGTTATTCAACGTCCTCAAAGGAGACATGGCGTTGATAGGACCACGTCCATTGCTTATTCGCTATTTGACATTATACACCCCAGAGCAACATCGTAGACATGAGGTACGACCGGGAATTACAGGTTGGGCACAAGTGAACGGACGTAACGCCATTACCCATACGAAAAAATTTGAATACGACGTATGGTATGTAGATCATCTGACCATGTGGCTGGATATCAAAATTATATTTATGACCATCCATAATGTGCTGCATAGCAAAGATATATCCACTGAAGGCTTTGCTACAGCGGACTACTTCAACGGACATAATTAAGAAAGGACTTATGCTAAGACCAAAAGCAAAAATAGGTGTTATGACATTTTCTCCAATTGTTCTTAATCCGGGAACAGTGTTTCAGTCATGGAGTTTATGTCATTTCATTGACAGCATCCCCGGACTTGAAGCAGAACTGATATTTTATGAGTTTGAACAACGCAAGATATTTAAAAACGGCAAGTTCTCTTTGGCAACATTATGGGTTCTATACAGCATGTGGCGCAGTTGCAACTTCGCAAAGAAAATCAAAAGATATCCTCTCAAGAAAGCCCTTGTCAGAAACAATATCAGTTCCATTAATGGCAGGTATGATATGATTCTTGTTGGCGGCGACCAAGTTTGGAATCCGATACTTACCAAATTCGACAAATCATTCTTCCTTGATTTTGCGAAGCACACGAAAAAGGCAGCCTATGCTCCTTCGATTGGTAATGACGATTGGCCGGAAGAACTCAAACCGGAAATTCAAAGTCTTTTAAAAGATTTTGAATTCATCGGGATTCGAGAAAAAACATCCATTCCTGCGGTTGAAAAGCTAACAAAAAAGTCTATTCATTGGTCATTGGATCCTACTTTCTTGATTCGCAAAGAAGAATGGAGCGACATTGCACTACCTCCAAAAGATAAGAAGAGCAGTTATATCATGGAGTATTGCATAATGGATAAGGGAAGACTTCCGGTACTTGTTCAGGCAACAGAACACGCAGCTAAGGAACTTGGAATTCCTGCAATTGAATGTTTTGGCGGACGAAAACGAGTTCCATCTGCAATAAAGAAACGTAATGTCGGAGCAGACCTGTGGCTTGGTTATTTGTTAAATGCCAAACTGGTAATAACGGACTCGTTTCATGGTGTTGCGTTTTGCATCAACAACAACATACCGTTCTATGTCATCATATCCCGAAACGGCAATCGGATTACCTCTATCTTAGATTTATTCGGACTTCAAGACAGGCTGATTACCGGCATAGAGGAAATGAACTTATCAAAAGGAATTGATTGGGAGCCGGTGAATAAAAAGTTGGAAGAAGTTCGAAAGGAAAATCAGACATGGCTTAGAGAGTCGCTACATGAAGCGTTAAAAGACAAAATGCAAATATGATACCCGTACTAACTCCATCGAAAGAAGAATGTTGTGGCTGCAAAGCATGTGCGAATGCTTGTAGCCGTAATGCTATTTCTTTCCAGCCCGATAAGTACGGATTTGAATACCCGCATATAGATGCCGAGAAATGTATCGAATGCGGTAAATGCATCAAGGTCTGCGATTTTAAGAAAAGCGAACAAGAAGGTGTTATCCTACATCAACCGTTGGAAGGATACGCAGCGCGGCATATAGAAAAGGAAGTATATGCCAATAGCACGTCAGGCGGGGTATTCAGTGCTTTGGCACAATGGATTATAGAAAGAGGCGGAGTTGTGTTTGGTTGTGCGTATTCAGATGACTGGCGAACGGTTCATATTGAAGCCGATACTATGGACAAAGTGGTATCCATGCGCGGCTCTAAATACGTGCAATCGGATATTGGCGACACTTTCCAACTGGTTAAAAGCAGATTGCAAGAGGGTAAATGGGTGCTATTTGCCGGTACGCCTTGTCAGGTGGCAGGTCTGTATGCCTGCTTAGGCAAAACGAATAACGAAAAACTACTGACAGCGGATGTTGTGTGTCATGGTGTTCCGAGTCCACTCGTTTTTAAGAAGTATATTAGTTACATAGAAAGCAAATACCACAAAAAAGTCACTGATTTCCAATTCAGGAACAAAAAGTACGGATGGGAAAAGCCTTCTATAGCTATCGGTTTCAATGACGGCTGCTGTAAGAATTGGTCAGTTATAAAAGACATTTACTATGAGGCTTTTTATTATTCACTAATTCAACGTCCCAGCTGTTTTGAATGCAAATATGCAACCAGTAAACGAGTCGGAGATTTTACGCTTGGCGATTTCTGGGGTTGGAGGAAGGCGAATGTAACTATGTCCACAAAAGAAGGAGTATGCTGCTGCCTACTAAATACGGAAAAGGCAAAAAAAGTATTCCCTCAACTGCATATCAACACCAATAGCGTTACTCCGGAATCCATTATCCGAGGGAACTATCATCTAAGAAACAAAACAAAGAAGCGAAAAGAATGGGAGGCTGTCATGAACACCATAGTAAATGAAGGGTTTGACAAATATGCGATACGATTTAGAAAACAACACATAGTATCAATGGCAAAAGCATACATCAAAAGAACGACAGTCTTTCATGTGATACAAAAAATATTGTTAAGCCGAAAGAGCATAAAAACTGGCTGATTTTAGCCATAATTGATACAAATAGCACAAAAATTTATTTTTTCAAAGAAAAAATGCACTAAAATTTGTTTATGTGCATTTTTTTTTGTAACTTTGTAGGCTTTTTATGTTCACAACACGCAACATGAGGAATATAGCCATCATATTAGCCGGAGGAAGTGGAACACGCGTAGGCGGCGATACACCGAAGCAGTTCATACAAGTTGCCGGAAAGCAGATTATCGAACACTCGATTGAGGCGTTCGAACGTTGCGAGCGGATTGATGAGATATGCGTCGTATGCCGAGAGGATTATATCGCTTACATGCAAGAACTGGTACAAAAGAACGGTTACGCCAAAGTCAAGAAGATCCTCAGCGGCGGCAAGGAACGTTACCACAGCAGCGTTGCAGCCATCCAAGCCTATACGGACGATGATGATAATCTGCTTTTCCACGACGCGGTGCGCCCAATGGTAAGCGAGCGGATCATCAACGACTGCATTGATGCTCTGAGCCGCTACAATGCAGTGGATGTAGCAGTCAAGACGACTGACACGATTATTGCCGTGGACGCAGACGGCTGTATTACCGACATTCCCGACAGAGCATGCCTGAGGAACGTGCAGACGCCCCAAGGCTTCAAACGGGGAACAATCCGGCTTGCGTACGAGAAAGCATTAGCTGACCCGCACCTCGTGACCACTGACGACTGCGGAACGGTGCGCAAGTACCTGCCTCAGGAGCCGATATACGTCGTGGAGGGAGAGAACACAAACATCAAACTCACCTACCGTGAGGATCTGTTATTATTGGACATATTATTACAAAAACAACCGTAATCAAACATCAGTATTATGAGTAAACGCATTTATCTGTGCCTTGCGCACATGAGCGGAAAAGAACAAGCATTTATTCAAGAAGCTTTTGACACAAACTGGGTTGTGCCATTGGGACCGAACGTCAACGGCTTCGAGGATGATCTCAAGCAATTCGTCAATACTCGTGAAGGTGCAAGCACTCTTGATAAAGAAATTGTCGCCCTGTCGGCAGGCACAGCAGCCATCCATCTGGCACTCATTGCCTGCGGCGTCAAGGCGGGTGACGAGGTTATTTGCCAATCTTTCACATTCTGCGCATCGGCTAATCCGGTCACCTATTTGGGAGCCACACCGGTGTTTGTTGATTCCGAAGCGGATTCGTGGAACATAGATCCCGCACTGTTGGAGCAAGCTATCATCGACCGCAAAGCCAAGACGGGCAAACTGCCGAAAGCCATCATTCCCGTAACACTCTACGGTATGCCTTATCGTATCCAGGAGATCAAAGCTATTGCCGACAAATACGGAATCCCCGTCATTGAGGATGCCGCCGAGGGCTTGGGTAGCCGGTGGAAAGGACAGGTACTGGGCACGTTTGGCGAGTACGGCATATTGTCGTTCAACGGCAACAAGATGATTACCACATCCGGCGGGGGTGCTCTGATATGCAAGGATGTAGAGTCCAAACAACGGATCATGTGGTTGGCGACACAGGCACGCGAGGCATATCCATACTACCAACACGAAGCAATTGGCTACAACTACCGTCTGTCGAACATCTGCGCCGGTATAGGTCGTGGACAAATGACCATACTTGACGAGCATATAGCCCATCACAAGCATATCGCTCAACGTTACCGCGAGGCATTCGCCGAGATAGAAGGTATCACGTTCCATGACGCTCCGTCAGCGGACTTCGACGCGAACTTCTGGCTGTGCACAGCGACCATCGACGAACAGGCGCATATCCGCGGCGAGGAGAAGGCATACGCCGAGGCGGTACAGGGAGCAGTAGGAGGAGCAGCAGGCGTCGTACATGGCGGTGGCAGTGTGCATACGGATTGCGAACCTAACAGGAACGTGGAGGCTCTGCGTATGTACCTCGACCAAGCCGGCATAGAGAGTCGTCCGCTATGGAAGCCGATGCACAAACAGCCGGTGTTCAAAGGTTGTCCGGCGTACCTCAACGGCGTGAGCGAGGCAATGTTCCGTCAAGGAATATGTCTGCCAAGCGGGCCTATGGTGAGCGATGATGATGTTAGCTATATCATCCAAACCATACGCGAAGCATTCATCAAATAATTGAAAGTTGATAGTTTAATTAGAAACATGAGGAAAAGACTAAGCGAAATACAACGTTCGGATATATTCTCGCACGCAACCAACTTGTCGTACATGCCCAAGTGGGGTGTGCTGCTTATTGACATGCTGCTGGCGCTCATTGCATACGTAGTCAGTTTCATGATTAGCAATAGTTTGGTTAATATCAATTTCACTGGCGGAAATATGCTGCCGATTTGGCAACAGGCAGGCATTGTCATGGTGGTACAACTTATGTACTTCTGGATATTCCATACGTACTCCGGCATCTTGCGATACTCAACGTTTGTGGATGCGTCGAAGGTAGTGTTTGCCGTCGTTGCTGCGGCACTCACTCCGGCTGCCATCAATGGCATCGTGCGCTATGTTGCTGAACGAAGCATGATGCTCAACTCCGTGCTATATACGTATATGTTCGTTGCCATTGTGCTACTTGTTTGCTGGCGAGTGACGATCAAGTTGAGCTTTGAGTACATGTCACATCACAGCCCGGGTATCCGACCGGTAATGATCTACGGCACGCAGTCTGCAGGTCTGGCTATAGCCAAGATGCTCAACTCAAGTATGGATAGTCCGTATCGCCCGATAGGATTCATTGCCGATGCCGAGGAAAATGTCAAGCATGAGTTGTTAGGCATGAAGGTGTATGTCAAGAACGACAATATCATCCGTCTTTTGCGCGCCAAAGAGGTGCAAGATGTTATCGTTTCGCCGCTGAAAATGAAGCAGATCAATCTTGCCAGAGACCTAAGCATCTTCCTCGACAACAATATCCGTATCCTTACTACGCCGTACTTTAGCGACTTCAACGAGAGCGACAACGAGGAGCAGAACAAGAAGAAGATCGGTAGCATCGAAGCCATCAAGGTCGAAGACCTGCTGGAGCGTCCGGAGATACATATCAACACCGAGAACGTCCGTCATGTCATATCCGACAAGGTGGTAATGGTTACCGGTGCAGCGGGCTCTATCGGCAGCGAGATCGTACGGCAGGTAGCAAAGTACAATCCGAGATTGGTTGTTCTCGCCGAGATAGCCGAGTCGCCGCTACATGACTTGAGTTTGGATCTGGACAAACTATGCCCGAACGTCCATTTTGCGCGCGTCATAACAGATGTACGCAACCGCGAGATGTTGCGCGAAGTGTTTGAGGAGTACCATCCGCATATCATCTTCCACGCCGCAGCATACAAGCATGTACCCCTCATGGAGGAGTACCCGACACAGGCAATCCTGGCCAATGTGTTGGGAACAAAGAACGTAGCCGACCTTGCTGTAGAATACGGAGCCGAACGGTTCATAATGATTTCTACAGATAAAGCCGTCAACCCGACCAATGTCATGGGTGCATCGAAGCGTATAGCGGAGATTTACGTACAATCATTATTCCGCAAGCTATCGGCTAAGGATGAGAAAAATGTAACGAAGTTCATCACCACTCGTTTCGGCAATGTGCTGGGCAGCAACGGCAGCGTTGTGCCGTTCTTTAAGAAACAGATTGCCGCCGGTGGTCCCGTGACAGTCACCCACCCTGACATCATCCGGTACTTTATGACTATACCCGAAGCATCATGTCTGGTGCTTGAGGCATCAACATTGGGCAATGGCGGAGAGATCTTCTGTTTCGACATGGGCGCGCCGGTGAAGATTGCCGATCTGGCAAAGAACATGATTCGTCTGGCAGGTTTCCAACCGGGCAGGGATATACAGATTGTCTATACTGGTCTGCGTCCGGGAGAGAAACTCTACGAGGAGTTGCTTAACCAGAAAGAGCACACATTGCCAACCGCCAACGAAAAGATCATGGTTGCCAATGTGCGTGAAAACGACTACGACAAGATGTCCAAACTCATCGACGATCTCATCCGCTCCGCACAGAAAGGCTTGGCGTTCCCGTCCGTGAAACTGATGAAGCAGATTGTGCCCGAGTACCAGAGCCGCAACTCCATCTACGAACAATTGGATAAGTAAACCCTCAAATACCACATGACATGAAAAGGATCTTAACTATTATCTGCATTGCCCTAATAGCAGCATCTGCACATGCTGATGCTATGCGTCTGTATTGCCAGTGTACACAAGAGTGGTGGACAAGCGACGATGCGGCTATAGCCATTTATGCATACGCCGATGGCGACGTGATGAATGCCGTATGGCCGGGTGAACGTATGATGCGCGTTACTGGAACAGATGGAATGTGGTACGCTGAGATTGATTCTACGCAATACACCAATGTCATCTTCGTGCGTGTCAACGGCTCCGGAGCAGTAGAAGATTGGGGAGCCAAAACACAAGACTTAGCTATCCCCACAGATGGTAGGAATCTCTTCACCATCACGTCAACAGAAGCTGTGTGGGGCGACCCGGGCGTAGAAGGTATATGGTCTGTTTTGGACGAATCAGGAATTCCCGTTAGCAACAAAGATGAAGGAGTGAATGTTTATTCTGTTGTAGGTAGTGCTACGCTTTTAGGCTATGAATGGGATGTATCAAGTACGGCAACCGAAATGAGCCCTTCTTCTGATAGTACAACATGGACATACACTATACCTACTGTCAGGCTGGTGGTTGCTACAAAATACGAATATAAAATTGTTGCTGACCACTCGTGGGAGAATATACAATATCCAACAGATGGCAACTATACGTTAGCTGTCCCGCGCACTGGAACATATCAAATAACCTTTACACTTACGCCCACCAATGGATGCACATTCGATGCCACACTTATTGAAGATGAATTTCCTGATTTTTCATATAGCAAATATGCCGTATTGGTTAATCACGAACGATTCGTACCTTGCAGTCTGCAACCGATAGAGAACTTTGTTGCACAATACTTAGCTCTCGTACAACTCAACGTAGGAGATACAATACGAATGTTCACACGCGGAGAACAATCGTATGAGAAATCTATGCCTGACTTGGAAGAATCTGGCGAATATGCCAATTTCAGCACACCGAAAGATGGCTACGGATATCTCATGGGTTACTATGTGTGCAATGTGGCAGGATGCTACTCTATCTACTTCAAGCAAAGTTATGCACATAACTCGTATGCCAATACAAGCGAAGCGGAATCTGTATGGATCAGTTCGGCAAGCACATGTCATGCTGGTGAAGACTATGCATCAAACCTATCAGCCGCTACCGCTAGGATATCTGTAACTGACGGACACGAAAGTGTTGCTATAAACGCCCACGGTAGATTCATTGAGAAACCATCAGAAACGCTCCCCATAGGCTCGACTGTTGAGTTGGAGGTTTTCCCTAATTCCGGATATATGTTTGTCGAATGGTCTGATGGCTCAATCCAAAATAAAAGAAGGATTGTTGTAACGGAAGATATATCTTTGTCAGCAACCGTTGTTAGCATCGCCAGTTATCCTCTCGGACTCCTTGTTAACGGCAACCGTTTCATACGTACCGCAAAGTCCGAAACAACCGATTATGGTTATCAGAATCTGATTAGAGCTCAATTAACAGAAGGAGAAACTTTCGTTGTATTTAACAGTTCAACAAGCGAAACGGTTGATGTGGAGATGGAAGCCGGCGGTCTATCCGGAAATTTCAGCATTGCAGATCAGACAAACACATTTGTATGCAACGTTTCCGGATGCTACGATGTATACGTAAAAAAGAATAATAGCACCCTTAGCGAGACAATCTATATCGGTCAGGGAACGGTTTGCAACGATGGTGTGCCTTGGACGGATCCGAACACCGGCTATGTATATTCCGTTGTCGGCACAGAAAACCTCTTCGGCACAGCGTGGGATATAGCAGACACACTGACAAACATGACGCCGGTAGGCGACGGAAGGTTCGAATATACCTTGGACTCCGTGACCCTCACGCCGGAAGGCGACTACCAGTACAAAGTTATTGCCAACCACATGTGGAACGTCAGGGAATACCCGTCTGTTGAAGAGGATGACAACTATCATATCACGGTCGAGGAGTCGGGTGTGTATTCCGTACTCTTCTCGCTGGACACCATCGCCGGCTGCACTGCCACAACCAACTACCTGCACGCAATAATCAGCGGCGATGACACGGGGGAAACGATGTTGTGTAGTACTACCTTCGCTGATTGGGAGGCCATATCTGCCTCATCTACCGAACGAACAACCGTGTATTCTGATATCACCTTTACATTATATAATGTTAAGGTTCGTCCGAGTGAGCGGCCATCGTCCGTATCCGACGTAAGCGTTGGATATATCAATCCTACAAGTTCCTCTTCTTGTTACATACAAACCGATATGCTCCCCTATGTGAGTCGTGTCACCTACGTACAGTCGTCCGCTAATGCTGGCAGAGGTTGGCGACTGGAGAGCAGTAGCGATGGCGAGAACTGGTATGCGTTCAACGAGAATGACGAGGGTTGCGCCTCAGCGAACATTGCTGAAACACGGGAGATGAATGTATATATGGAGAATGTCTGGCTACGCTGGATACCTACATCTACTAACGCAGGAACAGGTATCTACCTCCACGAGATCGCCATATACGGCAAAGAAGGCTCATCAAGCACTGACCCGGATTGCCCCATCGCTTCCGGAAGTTGCGGATTAAGCGGCGACAACCTGACGTGGGTATTAGGGTGCGACAGCGTGCTCACCATCAGCGGCGAGGGAGAGATGCCAACTTCGTATTCGGGAACATCGGCGCCGTGGTATGAGCACGGAGCGGCAATCAAACATATCAATATCGAGGAAGGCGTAACCAAACTGGCACTATACGCGTTCTATAACTCCGGTGGCAACATCTACCCGAACGTGCAGACGCTGTCTATACCAAGCACCTTAGGCGCGCCGATTGAGAACAATTTCTTCTACCAATGCCCGCTCAAATCCGTAACGATCAACTCCGACACCATTGTTGGCAAAGCTTCATACACCTCCGGTAGCAGCCTGCAGAACAAGTTCGGCGCACAAGTCGAAGAATATATCATCGGCGGCAGTGTTCGTTCGATTGCCAACTTCGCATTCCGCAACCAGAGCCCCGACAGCCTGCGCTCGATCATCCTTCCGGAAGGTTTGGAAGCCATCGGCAACTGGGCATTCGGCTACATCGAACACCTGACATCTGTCAGCATCCCGTCAACGGTGCAGACGATCGGCACAGACGCTTTTGCCTACTGTTCGAACCTGCGCAGTGTAGAGTTTGGCGAGGGGCTGATGACCGTCAACGGGCAGGCATTCTGGATGTGCGACAGTCTGACGCGCGTCACCTGTAACGCCCTCACTCCGCCTACGCTCAACCAGACGGCGTTTGACCATAACCTCAGCGACACTCTGTTCATACCCTGCGAAGCCAAAACCGCATACCAAGAGGCGGACTACTGGAAGAACTTCGGCAAGATCATGTGCGCTGATGACACCATAGGCGGCAACACGGAGCCGGATGTTCCGGAAGAATATACGTTTACGCTGGATGCCAATTGGCAGTTCATTATGCTGCCGACAGTGTTCTGCTTGACGCAAGATGATATAGTGGTTGACGGCGAGATTGAATGGGGCATCTACAACAGCGCACAGCGTGCAAGCGGTCGTTCAGGATGGCAGGGGTTCACTCCGCAAAATGGCTTTGAGGGCTCGCAAGCATATATTGTACGTGCGCGTAACGGCAGTGCGACGCTCACTATCAACATCCCCGATCAGGCACGCGAACAAGCCGCAGTAACGATGGCTATCAGCTATCATCCTGCCACACACGAACAGAATGCCAACTGGAATTTCTTAGGCAACCCCTACCCGTACAACTACGACATCATGAGTGCCCTTGAGGAAGCGGACATCGAGTCGCCTGTTACCATCTGGAACGGCACGGGCTATGACTTGTTCACGCCGGGCATCGACCTGAAGACCCTTGATCCGTTCGAGGCGTTCTTTATCCAGTTGCCCGATGGCGGCTCAGAAGTTCTCCCGCTCTCGCCGGAGCATATCAAGGATACCAGCGACAGTGGTAACAACGGCAATAGCGTAGCTGATGCCGACGGCGCATTGCCCGGGTACTTCACGATCAACACCAGCAAGCAGAAGGTGCAGTTCTCGCGCGGCAACCTGCAATATCAGGCTTCGACCGCTACATGGCAGTTTGCTGAAAATCAGTACGATGTAATCGGCGAAGGCAATACAAACATTTCTGCTACCTACGACGGCTGGATAGATCTGTTTGGTTGGGGTACGGGTGACAATCCTACCAAAGCCAGCACCAGCAAGTGCGACTACTCCAGTTTTGTAGATTGGGGAATAAATGCCATCAGCAACGGCGGCAATACGGCAGACATGTGGCGTACGCTTAGTGCGAATGAGTGGACGTACATCACCGGTCAGCGTACGAACTACGAATCGCTGTGCGGTCGGGCTACGGTCAACGGCATTCAGGGCTTCATTCTGCTGCCCGACGATTGGGTTTCGCCCGGTGTTCCGTTCCAGGGAAGTAAGGATAACGGCTACGAGCTCAACCAGTTCACCTTGGCTGACTGGCAGAAAATGGAAGCTGCCGGAGCCGTGTTCCTTCCCGCTTGCGGTGGACGTACGGGCACAGAGATGACCAGTACCGCTGTACAATACTGGTCAACGAATGAAGGATCATCATGCTATGCGTACGACATCATCACCAATGGTGATACTGCCTTCAGGCTCAAAACCAACCAAGTTGAAAGGAGCAGCGCTTTCGGAGTCCGCCTTGTCAAATAGCAGACACCCGAGCACAAACAAACAAGTAAGAACTTAATCTCACCGGATTTCTGATCCGGTGAGATTGTATATACGACCATCACGCATGATCAGCAACTGACCATCGCGAATAATCTTCATCACCCCTAATCCACTAACCCGCTCATCCGCTAATCCGAATCCCATCGGCTCATCAACCGGTTTGCGCGAATGCATCTCACGGTGCAGCGCACTCAGCGGTTTGCCGGTGAAGTCAAACAACGTCGTGTTGGATATCACGTTGCCGTCCTCCCACCATGTCGTGCCGCTGCCGCTGTACTTCTCTGCCCAACAGGTCTTGATCCACGAGCCGTTCACTTTCTGGTCAACGAAGATCGGATCCCAGTACATGTACCCTACTATATTAGCGTCCTCATCCAATGCTTCGTGCAACTCTTTGATGAACGCTTCTTGCCCGGCTTCGGTTGCCTCGTTGTAGCAGCCGTTGAGTCCTAACTGTCCTTCCCAGCTGCCGCCGTTGCGCTCCGGGCACTTGTACGGGTTCCACGAATAACCTACCTCCATGAGCATGACGGGTTTGCCGATGTACGTCTTCATATCCGCTGCCCACTCCAGCATGCCTGTCGGTTTGCAATCCGTTGCGCCGTGGTCGGTTGCCCAGTGCGGGTAGTACGAACCGCCCACGATGTCGAACTTGCAGCCGTTGTTCTTCAGCTGCTGGAAGAAACTCGGCAGACGCCTATCTTCCCTTGGTCACCGTAGCTGTGATGAATGATCACCTGCGCGTCGGGCGCAACCTCTTTGATGGCATCGTACGCCTTGTTGAACAGATAGACGGCGTTGCTTATGCCGTTACGGGTCGTATGACCGCCGTAGCTGACGTAGTTCTTGTTCAGGTCTTGATAGAGGATGCCGTAGTTCGTCTCATTGCCTACCGACACGTACTCCGGCAGCGTGCCTTGCTCTGCCATGCGCGTCATGATGGCATATACGTAGTTATACACCGAATCACCGAGCAGCTCCAGCGTATTCACATTCGCCCATGCGGCAGGGATATACTGCTCTGTGGCACCCGACCAGTAGTCGCTCAGGTAGATCGTCAGACAGATCTGCATCTTATGATCCTTGGCGCGCTTGGCGAGATTAAGTATATCTTCCGTTCCGGCATAAGGGTAACCTGACGGGTGCTTGGTAGTCATGATAGGCGTGCGGTAGGTGGTAGAGCCGTTCTTAACCGCCGTGCCGGGAGCATGGTACAGACGCAGGCGCGCAAAGTTGACGCCATACGACTCCAATATATCAAACAGGTCGCCTTCCGTGCCGTCCTTGTAGTAGAACTTCGCACCCCAGTCCTCGATGTACGTAGCCATCGACAGATCGCCGCCTATCAGGAACGCTGCATCTTTCTGTTCGGGATCGGGGTCGGGGTCAGGATCGGGGTCTGCTTTCGCCTCGTCAAAACGGATCGTCAGAGCCGCAGCGTTGAACGTAACCGTGTATTTGCCGGCAGGCAGATCCAGCCAACCGCTGCATGCATTAGCCGTCGCCATCGGGTAATCCACGCCAAGAGCCAACACCGTGCCGCCGTCTGCCCAACCGTAGACCAACGACCACGAGGCGTTATGCACGCCGAAGTTGAACCCTTGCCCGGGCACATCCACCGACGCAATGGTATAGATATCCGCCTCAGCGGTCGATTCAAACTGCCCGGCATTGCCATCCAGGCCGTAACTCTCCGACCAGAAATACAGATACAGGTCAGCACTCGCCGCCGAAACAGGCAAACTCAGTGCTGACAAATAGCAAACAACAACTCCCAGCGTCATCAAAAACGAACGGAAATAACGACTTTTCATGATACAAAAATTAAAAACGTGACAAAGGTACAACAAATTTTTCGAATTTGCAAACATTTTTTGAAAAAAAATTCGTCTCCGCTTGCAAAACGCCAAAACGTACGCCAATATCGGGTCATTATCGGGGTTTCATCGGTATTTTATCGGGTGAATCCTAGACCATTGACCTACCCAAAAGCCAATCACAAGCCAATGTCCCCCTTCCTTCACATGCCTATATTGTTCCTTTTGCGCTCATCTTGAGCGCATGAGCAGCTAGAAGTTTTGTGCATTTTTCTCGCATCATTGCGAGAACAGTCACGTAGTCCATTAGGTCAAATGTCATTTGACAAACGATTTCCAAAAAATGCATGACCTTTTTGACCCTTTTGACCCTTTCGTGTGTAAGGCGCTGAAATATAAACAATTCCACAAGGTCATTCTGCGTCTAAAAGTGCCAAAGGGTCAAAAGGGTCATCTTCATTTTTGTTTACATAACAAAACAGGAGACTCGCGAAAGTCTCCTGCTGAACGTTTAGGATTTTACTGATGTTCCGAAATCCAGTAACAATAGCCTTATCTGGTGGTTACCTCACTTCTTGCCCTTGCACGGTGTAAGTCTTTCCGTCGCGGAGAATAAAGAGTTGACCGTTGCGGATGAGCTTAGTGCAATCAATACGAGTGTTGCCTTCACCTGTTTGAATCAGGTTGGTAGGCGTACTGGTGTAGAGGTTTATCTCCAACATCGATGAGGCTCCGGCAGCGGTGTACTGTGGCAGACAGCCGGTGTTCTTCCACGTAGCATTGGTCGAATATACACCGACGCGGATGGTCGAAGCAACCTCTGCTGGAAGGTTCTCCTTGATGATTTTGCCTTCTATAGCACGGTGACCACTCGTCAGATCAACAGGACTGCAGGCGACGATTGTACCGGATATGCCGGTACTCGTCCAAGCCCAAGCAGTCTGGTCATCACTGCTAAAGTTATAAGGTACAGCTGATGAGTACTTATCTGGTGCTTTCTCGTACATGAAGTCTGCAGCCGCGTTCAACCATAGTCCCGTGTTATAGCCGGTAGTCGGGTTATTGTCGGAGTTGAGGAGTATGTTGATCTTGCTTATATCATCGGCATCCGCAGAGTACTCAATGTAGAAGAAAATGTTGTTGACATCCATCGCCCACTTCATGAGGTAGAGACTCGCGTACGCTGAACTTGCATCCGCAGCTGCTGTTGCTACAGCCGATTGTGGAATCATGCTCCAGTCGCTGAAGTCGCCGTCAATATTGATGTCGAGCGTCGGCACAAACGGTTCGGACTCAGGCTCGTACAGTGCAGTGACAATCATGTTTGCCGTTACGGAACTGAAGTCCTTATCCCAACCAATGAATATATATCCGGCACGTGTAGGGTCGGCTGGTGCTGTGGCAGAGTTACCGTAGTCAACATTTTCTGATTTAAGTGTAGAGCCGTCCCAATCCACAAACTTTACCTCATAGTGGTTGATTTCGTATTGAGCAGTCACTACCAAATCTTCCGTTACGTTGCTGAAGTCTTTGTCCCAACCAGTAAATGTATAACCTTCGCGTGTCGGATCTGTCGGTGCTACAGCAGCAGAATTAGGTTCTACTTCGTCAACTTTTAGTACTGTTCCGTTCCAATCAATGAATTTGACAGTGAACAAATTATCATCCTCGATGGGTAGGATATTTTTGAAATCTTTCCAAACGTTTTTTTCTCTATAGGCGTCAACAGATTCGGATGGAACAAAAAGTTTACAAGTTTCTGTGTTAACTTTATTAAAAGCATTCTTAGAGATTGTTTGTGGTATAGTGGAATAATTGTATATAGAATCCAAACTACTGCAACCATAAAAAGCATATTGCCCAATGCTTGATACGCTATTTGGAATAATTACAGAGGTCATGCCACTGCAATCATAGAAAACATAGCGGCTAATTGCTTCAATACTACTAGGAATGATGACTGAGGATAAATGGGTACAACTAGAGAAAGCAAATTCTCTGATACTAGTGACACTATTGGGAATACTCACATATAACAAACTACTGCACCCTGAGAACGCATAATTTCCAATACTCAAGATACTATTAGGAATAATCACAGAGGTCAAACCGACACAACCGGAGAAAACAGAATGTTCAAGACTTGTGATGTTATTAGGTATCGTAATAGAGGTTAACCCATAACAATGTTCGAAAGCACTTCTTCCAATTTTTGTAATGCTATTGGGGATTTCAATTGATGTTAAACTTTTGCAAGCGTAGAAAACAGAATCTCCAATGCTTGTGACGTTATTTGGAATCTCAATAGAAGTCATATTGCTACAGCCATAAAACACACCATTTTCAATATTTGTGACACTATTGGGAATGGTCATAGATATCAACTTGTCACAATTACTGAAAGCATATTGCCCAATGTTCGCAACACCAGTTGGAATATCAATAGAAGTCAAACTGCTACAGCCATTAAAAGCACTACATCCAATTTTAACAACGTTGTTTGGAATTTCAATAGAAGTCAAATTGTTGCAACCATAAAACACTGCATCTTCAATATTTGTGATACTATTAGGAATGATCACAGAAGCCAACTGATCACAACTACCAAAAGCATACTGTCCGATGCTTGTGACACCATTTGGAATATCAACAGTACTCAAACTATTGCAATTAAAGAAAGCCCACTCACCAATTCTTGTGACATTGTTGGGGATATCAATAGAATTTAGGGCATCACAACCATCAAACATCCCATTTTCAATACTTGAAATGCTATTGGAGAGAGTTATAGAAGTCAAACGGTCGCAATTACTGAAAGCATATTGTCCAATACTTGTGACCGTATTGGGGATGGTTATGTATGTCAAATGGTTGCAATATTCGAAAGCCCTCTCTCCGATTCTTGTAACGCTATTGGGAATTTCAATAGAGCCCAAATTGAAGCAATATTCGAAAACGGAGTCTGCAAGGTTTGTAATGCTGTTGGAAATGGTTACTGATTTCAGACCATCGCAATTAAAAAATGCAGCATTTCCAATGCTTGTGACGCTATTAGGGATTGTCATGGAAGTAAAATTGCGGCAATCAGAGAAAGCATATCTGCCAATGTTTGTAACGCTATTTGGAATGGTTACAGAGGCCAATTTGTAACATTTATAGAAAGCAAAATTTCCAATGTACGTGACAGTATTAGGAATAGAAAATTCACTTCCTTTATTATATGGTGGGTATTGAATGAGTGCTGTTTTTCCCTTATTAAACAGAACACCTTCCTTTGAACTATAATTTGGATTGTCATCCGCAACATCAATTGATGTTAAACTTACACAATCAGAAAATACCATCTCTCCAATGCTGGTAACGCTACTAGGAATAATCACAGAAGTTAAACCGCTACAAAAACGGAAAGCATTGTTTCCGATACTTATAACGTGATTACCAATAGTTACAGATGTTAAACTGCTACAGCCAGAAAAAGCATAATCACCAATGCATGTGACAAGGTCTCCAATGATACACTCTTTTATTCCGTTTCCCAAAATAGATGAAAGGCTGGAAGACTGAGTATACTTTTTTCCAACAATGGAATTTGAATTTAATGTAATAGAACAACTACACCCTGAAAATGCATCATCTCCGATGCTTATGACACTGCTGGGAATCTCGATTGAGGTCAAACTGCTACATCCTGAGAACGCATATTTTTTGATGTTTGTAACGCTATTAGGAATAGCAACAGATATCAATCCAGTGCATCCAGAGAAAACAGAATATTCAATACTTGTTATGCTATTAGGAATAGTTATAGATGGTAAATTGCTGCATCCACGGAAAGCATATTGTTCAATACTTGTGACGCTATTGGGAATCTCAACAGAAATCAAACTGCTACATCCCGAGAACGCATATTCCTCAATGTGTGTTACACTATTGGGAATATTTATGGAGGGCAAATTGTTGCAACCATAAAAGGCGTATTTTTTTATATTTGTGATACTGTTTGATATAGTTACAGACGTCAAACTGCTAGAATAGAATGCATAATTTCCAATGCTCAAAACATCATAGTTTTCTTCATTATATTCCACAATGGACGGAATATCAGCAGTTATCAAGCCCGAATAGTTATTGCTTGAACGAGATACCTGATATGTCACCTCTGCAGTTTTGTTTTCTGTGTCTAGATTATAGTACAAGTCGCCAATTTGGACTTTAATTCCAGCGACGGTTGTCTCAAAACATGCCACAATGGCAAATAGGAGAAAGATAATTTTTTGTCTCATAATGTAAAATATTAATGTTTTATTATATTGTGATTCCTGTAGTATTTAACACACAAAAAACGTGAGGCTTGTTAGCTTCAATCTGGGTTTTCGAGGAATTCTGGACTACCTAATAAGACCAAATATCTACCGAACAAGGCTCACGCCGAAACGTGAGCACAAAGCCTTGTTCTTGGTCTTATAGGTTCGAAAGTGTCCAGTTTTCGAAAACCCAAGTTCATAGCTATTATGCTTTATTTTGGCGCACACTTGCGCCTATGTCAAATCCTCATTTTATAACTATTGAGGGCAGTGGCTTGCATTGTATCCCGCAAGCGGGGATGTTATTATTGTTCTCGCGAACTTAATTCTTTGATATAAGCCTCTATTTGCGGGCGAAGGACGGGGAGATCGTTAGTAATCACTCGCATCAATTGTGAAAAATTGATTGCGTAATAGCCATGTACTAATACATGACGCATGCCTTCTATCTTATCCCATGGTGTCTCTGAATGTTCAGATCGAAAATCTTTGGTTAACTTGTATGTTGCCTCGCCAATAATCTCTAATTGCTTGACAAATCCAAAATAAACGATGTGGTCATTCTGAATCTGTTCTTGTGTGTGCATCCGCATTCCTTCATCTATATAGTTAATAGCCTGAAGGATGTGTTCTAATCGTTCGATATCTCTAATAGGCTCTCTCATAGATCTTTATTTTATCACGGTTGGCGCTTGCTTGGGCAAACGGCATAAGGTAATCCTCCTCAATCAAGTCAACAGGGCGTTTTAGTGATTTGCTTAAATCGCTAATCATACCTCCAATATCCATCAACGAAAGTGTATTTCCTACGGTGTAGTTAACCAGTAAATCGACATCGCTGTCCTTCGTCTCTTCACCACGAGCGCATGAGCCGAACAAGTAGGCTCGTTCGACCGGCTGGGTGGCAAGATACGCTTGTATCTTCGGAATCATGGCTTGTACTTCCGGACTTGGCATAAAATCATTTACTATTTAGTCATTTACCATTTTATTATTTTCGCCTGCAAAGATACGAAAAAAAAATGATATATGCAAATAATTTGAGGAAAAAGTGATATATTAAAGGAAAGAGAGGGATTTCTTCGTAATCCCAAAACCTTGCAAGGGGCGTCCTTGCAAGGTTTTTCGTGAATCCACCAAAAACAAAAAGAAGAAACCTTACGGCTTCCTCTTTTCATTTTTGATGTCTTCCCGATCTTTCTTGCGGAAAGAGAGGGATTCGAACCCCCGGACCCGTGAAGGTCAACGGTTTTCAAGACCGCCGCGATCGACCACTCCGCCATCTTTCCTGTCGCGTTCGGCAAAACGCCTTCGCCAACGCGGTCGCATCGGATGCCGCTCTGCGGCATAAAGGCGACGCGTACCTCGGCTCTCCCCACCACAAACACTTCGTTGGTTTGTGTCGGGGACCCCACATGAGGGTGTTTTGCCAAAAAAGCATGCAAAGATACAAGAATATTTTCGTAAATGCAAATTTATTTGAAGATTTTTTTGCATATTTGCGAAAAATTGTGTATCTTTGCAAAGTCATTTTTGAAAAACAACAAATAATCATGAAAAAGTCCATTTTGCTTACCCTTGCTGTTTGCACCAGCTTACTATGCGTACACGCGCAATCCGACCATCAACGTTACGTAGGCGGCGACATCTCAATGTTGCCTCAGTATGAGAAACATAACTCCGGCTACAAGGATGTTAACGGCACGAAGATCAGCAATCTGCTGGTGTGGTTTGTAGAGAGTTGCGGGTGGAACACCTTCCGCGTACGCATTTTTGTCAATCCGGACAACAGCGATCCATCCGTTTGTCAGGACTTAGAATACGTTACCGCCCTCGGCAAGCGCATCAAAGATGCCGGAGCATACTTCATGCTCGACTTCCATTACTCCGACACATGGGTTGACGCCACGCACATTCAGGCGCCCGCAGCTTGGAAAGGCAGCGATGATGCAACCATGGCAGAGCATGTCGGCACGTACACCCACGAAGTGCTGCAAGCATTGAAGCAAGCCGGCGCAGCGCCTGATCTTGTGCAGGTGGGTAATGAGATAATGTACGGTCTGTGCGGTATCAAAGTTCACCCCTACAATAGTAGCGGTGACAACTGGACAGGGTATCTGGGACTGCTCAAAGCCGGTTGTGATGCCGTGCGCGAGGAGCTGCCTGACGCAAAGATCATCATTCACACCGACCGCCCAACGAATTCCGGGTATAACAACTACTACTACCAGAAGTTAGTGGATGGCGGCATTGACTTCGATATTATCGGACTCAGCTACTATCCGTTCTGGCACGGATATCTGAATAGCGAACAAGTGAAAGACAAGCAAGACAAGAACAATCTGGTGCAAGCCATCAAGAACTTAAAGACACTTTTTCCGACCAAGAGCGTACATATTGCAGAATGCGCCTACAACTTCCAATATTGGCCGGCTGATGGAACATATAACTACGACACCCGCGATGTATGGCCAAACACCGTGCAGGGACAATACAATTTCGTGAAAGATCTTGTTGATGCACTCGAACCGCTCGAGAATGTCGGCGGCATCAACTACTGGTTCCCGGAAGAGGCAGGCAACGGCGATGACACCAATTGGAGCACCAGCAAGGGAACAGTAATCGAGACTTGGCTAAACCGCGGATTCTGGAACGAGAACCAGACCAGTTCCGGGCACGCCATCAACAAGACCGGCTCAGTGAGTGGTGATAAGACTGCTGCTGACGTCTGCGCACCGTACTACATGAAAAACTTCCTACCTGACACTCCGTCAGCCGTGGAGAATTTAGAATTTAGAAGTCAGATGTCAGATGTCAGATGTCAGAAAATTCTGCGCAACGGGCAGATCGTAATTATCAAGGGCGATAAAGCGTACAACCTGCTCGGGCAAGAACAATAATCCCTATCCGCACCATTATGGATAAAGAATTTTCGATGATCGCCAAGACCTTCAAAGGTCTGGAAGAGGTGCTGGCGGGCGAGATAGCAGCCCTTGGCGGCAATGATATAGAGCTCGGTCGTCGTGCGGTAACGTTTCGCGGTGACAAGAGCGTGCTCTACCGCGCCAACTTGTGGCTGCGTACCGCCTCGCGCGTGCTCGTACCGATAGCCACATTCCGTGCAGGCGACGCGGATGCTGTATATGAAGAGGTGAAGAAGATCGACTGGGAGCAGTACATGGATCTCACCACGACATTCAGCATCGATGCTACCGTCTATTCGGAGACATTCAAGCACTCGCGTTATGTGACCTACAAGGTCAAAGATGCCATAGCCGACCGCTTCAACGAGAAGTACGGCAAACGACCGAGCGTGCGCATCACCGAACCCGACCTGTACATCAACGTGCATATAGCCGAACAGCAAGTGACGATCTCGCTGGACAGTAGCGGCGAGAGTCTGCACAAACGCGGCTGGCGTGTGGCGCAAACCGACGCGCCGATCAACGAGGCACTGGCGGCGGGAATGTTGCTGCTCGCCGGATGGAAAGGGCAGTCGGACTTCTATGACCCGATGTGCGGTTCGGGTACGCTGCTCATCGAAGCGGCACTTATCGCACTGAACATCCCGCCGGGAATCTTCCGCAAGCAGTTTGCGTTCGAGAAATGGAAAGACTTCAACAAAGATCTGTTCGAAACCATTAGCGAGGACGATACCGACGAACGGGAGTTCACGCACCATATCTACGGCTCGGATGCCGGCTACTACGCCGTACAAGCCGCACTCAAGAACATCCGCTCTGCCGGTTTGCAGAAGTATATTGACGTCAAGCAGATTCGCATCGAAGAGATCAAGCATGAACAAGGCACAACTGGCGCACTCGTAATGATCAACCCGCCCTACGGCGAGCGCCTCGCACAAGACAAAGACGTACTCCGTCTGTACAGCGACATAGGCAAAGCCTTGAAATTCCAGTTCACAGGTGCCACGGCGTGGATCATCTCGAGCAACGAGGAAGCACTCAAATGCATCGGACTCAAGCCATTGAAGAAGATCCACCTGCTCAACGGCGAATTAGACTGCCTGTACAACTGTTACGAACTATTCAGCGGAGAGCATAAGGATTGGAAAGCCGCACATCCCGAAAAATCCAGAGATTCCGGAAATTCCAGAACACACAGAACCCACAGAAACAATGACAACAGACACCCCCATACTGATAAGCGAGTACAACTATCCGCTTCCGGACGAAAGGATCGCCAAGTACCCGCTCAAAGAAAGAGACCACAGCAAGCTGCTCGTGTACCGCGACGGCCGAGTGAGCGAAGATAAGTTCTTCCGCATAGGCGAATATATACCCCAAGGCTCACTGCTCGTATATAACAACACCCGCGTCATCCAGGCGCGGCTGGTTTTTCACAAACTTACCGGGGCACGCATTGAGGTGTTCTGTCTTGCGCCGATTGAGCCCTATGACTACCAGTTGTCGCTCAGTTCAACCACCGGCTGCGTGTGGAAATGTATTGTCGGCAACGCCAAGAAGTTCAACACCGAGTACGTGGAGCAGACAATACAATTAGGTACGCGCAACGTGCGCCTGCGCGCGCATAAGGGCGAACAACAGGGTAACACCTTCGCTATTCGTTTCAGTTGGGACGATCCTACGGTAGCCTTCAGCGAACTGCTTGACGCCATGGGCGAACTGCCTATCCCCCCCTACCTCAACCGCCAAACCGAAGAGAGCGACAAGACAACCTACCAAACGGTTTATTCGCGCATCAAAGGGTCGGTGGCAGCCCCGACAGCCGGTTTGCACTTCACCGACGCCGTGCTCGATGACCTGCGCAGCCGCGGCATCCGCACAACCGAACTCACCCTGCACGTCGGTGCTGGCACATTCCTGCCCGTCAAGGTCGAGGATGCCAACCAGCACCCTATGCACACCGAGATCATCTCTGTTCCGCGACAGGCAATAACCGATGTCATGCAAAACCTCGGGCACATTGTCGCTGTGGGCACAACATCAATGCGCACCCTCGAATCGCTCTACTTCATCGGTTGCCGGCTTCGAAATATCGAAATGTCGACATATAGAGATATCGAAACCATCCACATCGAACAACACGAGCCCTACGAGCGCACGTACGAGGTGACAGCCCGCGACGCCCTGCAAACTATCCTGGACTACCTCGATGCCACCGGTCAAGACACCCTGCACGCCGAGACGCAGATCATGATTCGCCCGGGTTACACGTTCCGCATCGTGGATATACTGATCACGAACTTCCACCAACCCAAATCGACGCTGCTGCTGCTTGTGTCAGCCTTCGTGAACGGCGATTGGCACACAATCTACGACTACGCCCTGAGCCACGACTTCCGTTTCCTCAGTTACGGCGATTCGTCGATATTATTCAAGGGACCGCTGCGCTAAAGGAATAAGGACCGCAGCCAAGATTGGCTACTAAAAGACAATAGATATGATAGACAGCCATTGTCACGTTGACGAGCCTGCGTACGAACAGGACAGAGAGGAGTTTCTGCAACGCCAGAAAGACGGAGGCATTGAGGCCATAGTCATTCCCGGTGTGAACATGCACTCTATCGACGGCATCTTAGATATATGCTGCCGTTGGCGCGGAGTCTGTTATCCCGTTTTTGGCTTTCATCCGCAAGACGTAGCCGACGATTGGCAAGAGCAGCTTGCCGTCATTCATCAAGCCATACTCAATCATGTCAGCGCAGACCTTGACGTGAGCGAGCGCATAGTGGCCATCGGCGAGATCGGTTTGGACTACCACTACACCCGCGAGTTTGAAGCGGCGCAACACGAAGTCTTCCGCACCCAACTGCGCTGGGCATCAGAGCTCGACTTGCCCGTCATCATCCACAACCGTGATGCCACCGCCGATACACTGCAACTCGTCAAAGAACATATCAATAGTCAATCCCTCCGGGGCGTCATTCATTGTTTTAGCGGCAGTGCCGAGGTGGCTCAGGAGTGGTTGAAGATGGGCATGTACTTGGGCATAGGCGGAGTACTGACGTTCAAGAACAGCAAGTTGGCAGAAAACCTCGCAAATGTACCGTTAGAAAGACTGCTTTTGGAAACCGACGGCCCGTATCTCGCACCAACCCCACACCGCGGTGAGCGAAACGAACCGATTTGGATGCGATTTGTGGCGATGAAGCTGGCGGAGATCTACAACTGCACACCCCAAGAGGTGATTGAAGTGACATCCACCAACAGCAGAAAGTTGTTCCGACTGCCGACACAAATTTAAGCAAAAATAGTGACACATTTGCACATATTTTGGCAAAAATCCGTACATTTTGAAAAAAAATACACAAAAAGCAAATTTTTTTTGTAAAATGTTTTGATTTTTCAAATATTTTTTGTACCTTTGTGTCCGATTATGCGCTGTAGGCAGTCAAACAGGGTTGCCGATGGCGAAGGAGAGATGCTCGAGTGGTTTAAGAGGCACGCCTGGAAAGCGTGTAAACTTCAAAAGGGTTTCCGGGGTTCGAATCCCCGTCTCTCCGCAAATATTTTGCGGCGAGCCGTGGAAGGAAGTTTACTTCCGGACACGGATAGATGCAAAGCTTTGAACAAGAAATAATAAATTTAACTGTTTAAAATAAAACAAAATCTCATGAAAAAACTTTTTGCAACCTTTACGGTAATCGCAATGCTGGCGTTTGGCGGTGTTGCTTTCGCTCAAGAGGCTCCCGCTGCTCCTGAGGCAGCTGCTCAAGAGCAAGTTGTTGATCAACCCGAAGCTGCTCCTGTAGAGGAAGTAGCCGCTCCCGCTGAGGAAGCTACAGGTCTTGTAGCTCTTCACAAGACTCTGAAGACGAAGTTCATCGAAGGTGGTGCAGGCTTCATGGCTCTGACCCTGATCACTCTCGTATTCGGTTTGGCTCTCTGCATCGAGCGTATTATGTATCTGTCACTTAGCAAGACCAACACCAAAGTGCTGCTCGCTAAGATTGAGGAAGCTCTGAACACCAAGGGTATTGACGCAGCTCTCGAGGTTTGCCGCGAGACGCGCGGTCCTGTAGCAAGTATCTTCTACCAGGGTCTGAGCCGTTACGGCGAGGGTATTGACGTAGTTGAGAAAACCGTTGCCAGCTACGGCGGCGTTCAACTCGGTCTCTTGGAGAAAAACCTCTCTTGGATTTCGCTGTTCATCGCTATCGCACCGTCTCTCGGATTCTTGGGTACGATCATCGGTATGATCGAGGCCTTCGATAAGATCCAGCAAGTTGGTGATATCTCGGCTACCGTTGTTGCCGGTGGTATCAAGGTCGCTCTGTTGACCACCCTTCTCGGTTTGATCATCGCCGTTATTCTCCAATTGTTCTACAACTACATCCTCAGCCTCATCGAGGGTCTGGTTAACGAGATGGAAGACAGCTCGATTAGCCTGCTTGACATCGTTGTTGCTTACGACAAGAAACAGAAGAAGTAATCGGCATAACTGCTCACTATTGTTTAACTATAAAAAAGAGTAAGTTATGAAAAACTATAAAATGATTCCAAAGATTACGCTGTGGGCGCTGCTCGCTTTGGGTATCGCAGTTATCGCTGCGTTCTTCCTTGGCGGCTCGAGCGGAACACTCGAGGTGGCAGGTGATTTCCTCAACGTACCTAAGTTCAGCGATTTGTTCCTGACTTGGATTTACATTCTGCTCGGTTTGGCAGTTCTGCTCACATTGTGCGTGCTGGTATTCAAGCTCGCCGGTGACTTCAAGTACAATCCCAAACGTGCTATCCAAAGCCTCTGCGTAGTAGTAGGTGCTATTCTGCTCTGCGTTATCTGCTGGTTCATGGGTAGCCCCGAGGAACTGCACATCATCGGTTACGAAGGCACGGACAACGTAGGATTCTGGGCACAACTGGCTGACGCCGTTATGTACCTCGTTTACATTCTGTTCGCTGCTACCATCGGCGCAGTTATCGCCGGTGCTTGCATTGCACGTTCACGTAAATAATAACAATGAATTACTATGGCTAAGAAAATCCCACAGATCAACGCTAGTTCCATGGCTGACATCTCGTTCTTGCTGCTCATCTTCTTCTTGGTGACCACATCAATGGATGTCAATCAGGGTCTGACACGTCGTCTGCCTGCGCCTATCCCGCCCGATCAGAAGATCGAGGACACGGATATCAACAAGCGTAACCTGCTGGTAGTGAAGATCAACTCTGCCAACCAGCTCATGGTGCAAGGCCAGGAGATGAGCGTCAAGCAACTTAGGGAGAAAGCCAAAGAGTTCATTGCCAATGTCAACGACGACGCTAACCTGCCCAAACTCTACGAAGAGGACTTTGGCGGTGCTATAGGCGTTGTCAAGTATGCCAAAAACCACGTTATCTCCGTCCAAAACGACGTGGATACCCAGTACCAGGCATACCTCGATGTACAGAATGAACTCGTAGCGGCTTACAACGAGTTGCGTGACGAGTGCGCACACAAGTATTATCACAAGGCTTTCAACGAGCTTGATGAGGATGACCAGAAGCTGATTCAGAAGGTTTATCCGCAGAAGATCTCCGAGGCTGAGCCGAAAAACTATGGAGGGAACTAAGTATGGCAAAGATTCGTAGAAACGAAAAACGCGAGATGCCGGCTCTGAACACTTCGTCACTGCCCGATATCATCTTCATGCTGCTGTTCTTCTTCATGTCCGTAACGTCAATGAAGGAGGTTACCTACAAGGTACAGATCCAGAACCCGTCGGCTACGGAGCTCACCAAGCTTGAGAAGAAGTCACTTGTACGATACATCTATGTAGGTACACCTACCAAGGAGTTCCAAAAGCAGTTCGGTTCAGAGACCCGTATCCAGCTCGACGACGCGTTTGCTGACAAGTCGGAGATTGCCGACTATATCATCAACGAGCGTTCGGCTATGAACGAGTCAGAGCAAGGCTTGATGACCGTCAGCATCAAGGCGGACAAAGAGACCCGAATGGGTGTCATTGCCGACATCAAGCAAGAGCTCAGAAAAGCTTATGCGCTGAAGATCAGCTACGCTGCTACCCAGCGCACGAACTACTAATCCCTACTCCACCAATAAAAAGGGCTGCCCACCGCAGTCCTTTTTATTTTGCCCTGATTGCTGATTGCTGATAGCTGACAGCTGATCGCTGATAGCTATAAAATATTCAAGAACAATGTAATAATAGCTGTATTGATGATGTCGGTAAATATCGCACCGATGATCGGTACAATCAGGAAGGGTTTGACCGTATAGCGGTATTTATAGCAAACGGCACTCATGTTCGCCATCGCATTGGGCGTCGCGCCTAAGCCGAAACCACATATACCGGCACACAGCACAGCGGCATCGTAGTCGCGACCTAACATCGGGAATGCAAGGAAATACACAAAAAGAATCATCATCACTACCTGCGCAGCCAGAATAACCACCAGCGGCAGAGCCAAACTCTGCAATTCCCATAGTTTGAGCGATATCATCGCTATGCCGAGGAACATCGACAAGCAGATATTGCCCACACTGACGATGCGATCCATATCCAGCAACTTGTCGGCCTTCACCCATTCGCCGTTCTCTTTGTATTTGACGAACCCTATGGTATTGCGGATGATAGCGGCTAATATCAACGCGCCGAAATAAGCGGGGAAAGTTACACCCGTCTTGGCGAGCGCCCAACTGAGCAACGTACCGCCACCCATAGCCAGCAGAATCCAATAGCTCGCCTTGGCATATTGCTGGAACTCCTGTTCGTTGGAACTCAGTCGTTTGGCTCGTCCTTCGGGTGACGCCTCGTCGCTCTCGATGCCCGCCATCGCCGGGTCGATCTCATCGTCTTTCTGCTGCATCTGTTCGTTCGTCAGGCGCTTGCGGATAATGAACTCCGACAACGGTCCGCCGACCATCGATCCGGCTATCAATCCGAAGGTGGCTGCTGCCATACCTATCGTTCCTGCCCCTTGCAGCCCAATGCCTTCCAGCACCTCGGCAAATCCTCCGGCTGTACCGTGACCGCCCGTCATGGATACACTGCCTGCGGCTACACCGATAAGCGCATCAACACCCATAAGCCGCGTTATTCCCCACGGCAGCAGGTTCTGCAGCGTAATGATCAGTACCAGCAACACTAACATGATTCCCAAGGTCTTGCCGCCCTGCTTGAGCACTTTCATGTTGCTCTGGAAACCCACGCTCGTAAAGAACGCCAGCATAAACACATCCCTGAGCGTGCCGTCGTACGAGATCTCTATATCGAAGAAACCATACAACGCCAAACCGATCAATGAGAAGATTATTCCTCCACTCACCGGTGACGGGATGCAGAACCGCTGCAAGAAACTCACGGATCGCGTCAGTATCATGCCCACCATCAGCGCCAATGCACCGATGCCGGCGGTTTGAATCATGTTCAGTTCAACACTTGTCATATTCTCTTCCAATTAAATCTTCAATTTTCAATCTAAAATCTATACTGCACCTTCACCGTGGCAGCATGCCGGTTGACTTTCGCCGCGCTGCATAACGAGTCGAACATGTCGTGCCAGTCAACGCCAATACTGAGGAAGTTGCCTATCTGCTTATTCACCGACAGACATCCATACACCGGCGTGCCGTACAGTTCACGTACCGGCGATTTCGGGGTGTAATATACCACCTGCAATCCTATCTGCCATTGTCGCGGAAGATAGGCTGTTGGAGCCACGCGCAGCGATGCAAACACTTTGCTCTTGGCGATATACAGATTCGCCCCGCCAGTCAGCGTCACCCATTTCGTTCGCCAATACGCCGACGCTGCTATCTCGCCATAGTTCTCATCGCCTTCCACGATATAGTAACTCGCTTCCGGCTGCACGGTCAGCCTTTGCCTGCTGTAGGCATAAGCGACCTTCACCTGATTGATATCCCTTTCCCGGAGCACCGTATCGGCTTGCATCGGCAGCACCAGGTACGCCGGATTCATGAATTTGCGGAAATACCCTACCTGTATCTGATGACGACAATTCGGCACAAAGATCACACAGGCTGTCGTGTTGTTGCGCACGTCAAAACGCTTTTGCACGGCTAACGAATCAGCCAGCCGGTAGTTGTACAGCATCACACGATGTCCTACCGTAAACCGCCACTTGGGCAGGCTGTAGGTGAATTGCAGATAGATATCGTGGTTGAACATATTCCAGCTCTTGTCCGCGCCACGCTGCCTGGTCATCTGGTAATCGCCTTCCACGCCCGCCAATAGCGTCAGCCCTTTCACCGGCAGAGGTGTGTTCAGTTCCAGCACAAACATCGGCAACTGGTTGGCATATACCGGATCGCTGGCATATTGGTACCCGCCTAATACCAGCAGTTCCGTGCCCAGGTCATTGAATGTGTGGAAATACCGAGCCCTGCCCATGATCTTCTGCGAGTGCCCGTCAGGCATCGCCAAATATTGCTGGGTGAGATAGGTCAACAGTCTGTTTCGCTCATCAAAGCGGTTGGTCATGTGCAGCGACACATACTCCTTATGCCCCTTCTGGTAGCGGTATGTCGCATTGGCGTAGAGGTCGGTGCGCTCACTGCCGTATAGCACATTCACCGTGCCGTTGCCCTCCAGCTCTTTGCCAAAACCGCCCTGCCCTTCCACGAAGCCTTTCACCGTATCCGGCATCGCCATATTGATATCCAGCACACGCCCCATACCTACCGTACCCTTCGCCACACCCGTATTGGTGCAGACCTGGATCTTGGCTATGTCCTTGGCTTTCATCTGCGTGAGGATCAACCGCGTGTCGCCGTTCACCGGAGCATTGTCGATGCGCAGGTTGTACGCCTCAAGCACATCCTCATACCCCCTGATCATCAACTCCGGCATCATCTGCAGTACATCCATCAACGATTCCTCCCCATTCAGGTCCATGCGCTGGGGATAAATCATGGTTCGGTCGGCTTTCACCTCTATGATGGGCAGACTGTCATCCGCACACATAGAGCCTACCGCAAGCCAACAAGCCATCAATATGATTATTGAACGATACATGCCGTGTTTCTCCACGCAAAGTTACAAAAAAAATCCCACATTTGCAAATTTTACCTGAGAAAAAATCGTATTTGTGCAACAAATAGAAGTTTTCTCAGGTTTTTTTTCAACTATTGACTTTCGACCGTTCGCGTCACGTTGCAGCCCGTAAGCAGGGCGGCCCCGGATATATCGACACCGACATGACCCGTGCTCTGCCGCAAGAGGTGCATGACGGTTTCGTCAGCCGCATCCCTCTGCGTCGTGCCGGCACACCCGAAGAAGTCGCACAGGTCGTCCTCTTCCTCGCCTCCGACATGTCCTCCTACGTCTCCGGCCAAGTCCTCTCCATCGATGGTGCCATGGGGTAGAATAAGACGTTTTTTGTGGTGCAAAATTGCAAAATAAGACGTTTTGCGTGCGATTTTTTTGCAAATTTTGACGTTTTATTTGCAAATATCCACCCCCACAGCAGCCCACACGGCTGCTTTTTTTGTGCCTAAACTATGCCTAAACAAAAAAAATCACTATGCTCGCGAAAAATGTACCTTTATTTGAACAATGTTTTTCCATTTTCTGTGCCTTTATAAATGCGGCTACAAAGGTATACTAGGTTGTCCCGTTGAAGCAGGAAAACCGCCACACGGAAAGGGAGTAACCTTTGCGGCTGCAAAGGTACAAAAAATATTTTAAATTTGCAACAAATAAAGGTACCTTTAATTGGAGCATTCGCCTTGCGCATGCATGTCTGATTGCATTCGCTTTATTGCTGATTAGTTGTGCGTCGAGCAGTCGCCCGACCGTCTGCGGTGTGCCTGTTCAGGGCTCGCCGTGGCAACTCGCCGCGTCGATTCATGACAACGGCGACGGCACTTTTGTGCCGCAATGCGTCGATCTCGTCACAACGACTAAGGCGTATATTAGTGGTTATCTCCTGCCCGACGCCCTCACCGATTCCCTCGGCAACCCTCTCTCCCCCGACCACCCCGCCACCCTCATTTGCGACCTTTCTCCAAAGGGAGAGGTCTGCTCCGCTGTGCTACATTGTGAAACTTTAGATAATCCATAATACCATGAAAACAGAGGATCAAGTAAGAGACTGCGCTAACAAGATTTTAGGCTTTTCAGATACAGAAACCGCAAAAGCTGGTGTAGGTCAATTAACTTCATTCAGCAAATTGGGATTCAAAGGCGAGGGGGCGAATTATCGTCCTGACGGTTGGTATCTGCCTAACGAAACCAACTTTCCCGCCATAATTCTTGAGGTGAAGAAAGAAGATTGTGACCTCAAGCAGCCACAAATAGATGAGCTGCTAAAAAACTGCGTTGTTGCTCATAGCAAATATCAGAATGTAATAGGCATACTCTACAACGGCATAGATATTATTGTGTACAAAAACGAAGAGCGCTTGCCGAATGAAAAAGAGTTGTTAAATAAGGAGTATTACTTAGGGCTATTTGCACAAAACACAATTGACAAGCAGAAGATATACAATCTCACAAAACGCATCAACGATTCACTGCACTTCAATTTCGGAATAAAGAACCTTAATCACCGGATGATTTTTACAGCCTGTGCTCTTGTTGCCAAACGCTATGGTGCTAAACTGGATGCTGGCATGAGCTATAACACGTTCCGCAACTCTATCTTTGATACTCTTTCTAAGTCATATGCTGATGCTATCCAGCAGAATAGCAAACTCAACTTGCTACTGGATGTGTATTCCGAAATCAAGATGAACATCACAGATAATCAAGAGGCGATAGATGATTTTATAGAGTGCGTTAGCGAGATTTCCGATAACATTAACTCCGATTTTTGGCAGGGTGAGGATGTGATGGCAATCTTCTTCAACGAGTTCACCCGATACAAAGGCAAATCCGAGAGCGGTCAGGTGTTTACGCCGGATCATATTACCTCACTGATGTATCGCCTCATCGATGTAAACAAAGACGACGTAATCCTCGATGCAGCATGTGGCAGTGGAGCTTTCCTTGTTAAGGCAATGTGCAATATGATCAAGGATGCCGGAGGTAACAACACGCACAAGGCAAAAGAGATTAAGCAAAAGCAGTTGTATGGCATTGAGTATGACCGCGAGGTCTTTGCGCTTGCTTGTGCCAATATGCTCATTCACAAAGACGGAAAAACAAATCTTGAACAGTTTGATAGCCGCCGAGAGGAAGCCGGTAAATGGATTGCATCCAAAGGGATTACAAAAGTACTGATGAATCCGCCGTTTGAGAACAAATATGGCTGTATTGACATCGTACGCAACGTATTAGACAACGTACCCGCCAAAACCTTGTGCGCGTTTATTATGCCTGACAAGAAGATGGAAAAAGTAAAAGCAGCAAGCAAGCTTCTTAAGAAACACACGCTTCTGAAAATTGTCAAACTGCCCGAAAAAGTATTCGAGGGCGTAACTACATCTGTCTTTATCTTTGAGGCACACAAGCCGCAAGACGGCAAAGATATATTTGCTTGCTACATTGAAGATGACGGCTTAGAGACTGTTAAAAATCAAGGTCGCCAAGATATTCACGATCGTTGGCAGGAGATTGAAAATAAGTGGGTAGAGATCATCCACAAGCAGTCAGGTGACGACACTATTCAGTGGATTAAGCCCTCAGAACATTTGTCTTACCAAATGCCCGAAAAACCTTTCGAGATCTATGAAGAAGATTTCATCAAAACAATGATGGATTACGAAATGTTCAAACGTGGCATAGATGTCAAGGAGTTTAACGAACAACTCTTGCAGCAAATCCTCTACAGCAGTGAGGTTACCGATAATAATGGTTCAACGCAAATAGCACTTAGGTAGTATGCAAAAGATAGACATAACAAATTGGCTGCCGTTTAGGGTAGGTGATATGTTTGATATTCACCCGACTAAAGCCTATAAATTGAATAATGCACAATTGATGAACCATGGTAAAAATCCTGTTGTCGTAAATTCTGCATACAATAACGGTATTGGCGGGTATTCATCTTTTGCAACAACAGAAAAGGGAAACATAATTACTTTTAGTGACACAGTTGATGCTAACACTATTTTTTATCAGAAAAGTGATTTTATTGGCTATCCTCATGTTCAAGGCTTATATCCTAAAGGTAATTATGTTGATTGTTGGAGTGAAAGTAGTTTATTGTTTTTTGCCTCAATCTTTAGAAAAACTGCTTTGGCTAAAGGCTTTGACTATGGCAATAAATTTAGGCGAGATATAGCTTCAGAACTTGTAGTAAAACTTCCTTCTACTTCAAACGGGCATCCTAATTGGCAATACATGGAAGATTGCATGCGAGGAGTTGAGCAAAGAGCAAAGAGTTCATTATCAGCTTTATTAGATGTCAAAAGATTACCCAAACAAATAAATACTGCATATTGGGCTCGTTTCCCATTATATTCTGAACATCTTTTCCATATTGATATGGGTTCAAAAATGGATCGAATAAAAATGACAAAAGTTAGTCCAAAAATCAATTTCGTTGGAAGAGGTAGTGTAAATAATGGTGTAGTTGACTGCGTTGATATTATTGATGACATTAAGCCGTACGATGCAGGATGTTTGACTTTGTCACTTGGTGGATCAATTGGACTAACATATATTCAAGAAAAACCATTTTATACAAGTCAAAATGTGTGTGTGTTGATACCTAAAAGCAATATGTCACTATATTGCAAGAGGTTTATATCAACTATGATAACTTGTGAAGGTCAAAGAAGATACAAAGCATTTGTAGATGAACTCAATAGACATATAAAAACAGACTTTACAATTCTTTTGCCCACAAAGTCTGACGGCGAACCCGATTGGCAATATATGGAAATGTATATGAGAGGAGTTGAGGCAATGGCTAAAAACAAAATTGATGCATTGCAGCAAAGCAAACGATCAGTTTCACCAACTCCTCAAACCCCGTTCACAAACTACGGCACAGTGAACATTATCGACAATAGTCGCAACTATAACATAAAATAATACGCGCAAATTTGCAAATGTCAAAATATTTTCGTACCTTTGCACGAATTTTTGCAAACATTCATGAGAGTATATACCACACAACCTGTTGCATTCTACGACGAACTGATGCGTAACGGCATCGTATATTGCGACCGCGAAAGCTGGATTGCAAAAGAGTACCGTGTGCAGTACGAATGGATGGCGCAACAGATGCGACAAAGAATAGGTGAGCCCCCATTGCCCCAAATCCAATATCCCATTTGGGTGTGGTATCAGTATATCAGCAAGAAACGCCCCGTACCGACAATGTCATCGAAGGACATCTTACCTGGCGAAACACAAGCCGTTATGATGGAATTAGAGGTGCCGGAAAATGAAGTCCTACTCTCTAACTTTTCATTATGGCATTTACCTATGAACTATGCAGGTATTTGTCTGAAACGAGAAAAGCGGCAATATGAAAACGAATTGCAAAAGTACGAGGATCTGCTTCGTGAATATCGCCCTCTAAACGAATACCCAAACGAAGTGCAGCAAATACTCAAAACATGGGAAAGAGTCTTTGACTTAGATTTACGTGACCCGTACGAAGAAACAAGGATGAGAAAAAATCAAATTATACAAGGAACAATATGGTCGCTTCGCAAAGAATGGGTGAAAGTTGCACATTTTTTCAACAAATATAGCGAAATAAAGCGGATAGAATTTGCATAATTCAAAATATTTTTGTACCTTTGCACCCGCTTAGTCGCTCCGGGACTTTAAACCGGTACATATAGCGCATTAGCGCAAACTGACATATTTCCTCAAAAACAAGTCGGCAAAACTTATAGTAACGAAAAGAAATATGTCCCATATGTCTATGCATGGCATAGGCGAATGGGGCTTCGTTACGTGTTTGCCGACATTGTTTTTGACCCCATGAGCCTATGCCATTTTTGTAAAACACAACCATGGCAGTTAACATCACCAATTTCGGCTTTATCAACTACAAAGACAACCACCGCGAGTACAACATCCACACCACCGGCAACAACATTGCCGACATCATCCGTCAGTGTGAAGCGGAAGATATCCAAGCGGAAGAAGTTATAGAAAGCAAGCAGCGCGGGCGACGAGTGAAAGAACTGTTTGCAGAACAAGAAACCGCACAAAAAGAGACGCAGCGTTTGCTCAACTACTTACGTGCTCATAACCTAAGCTCAAACATCTTGGATTCTTCTGCTGATAATTCATGCAATCAGATTGCCGTCTGCTTCTTTAAGCAGTGGCACAAACGCAACTTGCTGCAACCGAATGCGGGAGGTATAGCACTTGCGCGATACTTGAAAAGCGATTGCGGACTACAAATCGGAGTCGAAGAAAAAGCACTCGGCAACGTTCTGTCACGAATGATCAATAGCACACAGAGCTACCCTAATTGGAGCGGAGAAATAAGTGCATATTTCCAAAACTAATTCCGCACAATTCGCACAAGACATTTTTTCTAAACCGCTATAATCCCTTTATTTGCGGGCTTTCCGAAAGGATTGCCCGCATTTTTTTTGTGCGAAATTAAAATGCACCATTCGCACAATTGGCACACGTTTTCCTTTTTTGTACCTTTGCATCGTCATTTCGCGGATTGATGTGCTCCCCAGGTCGGGAAATGGCATGTTCCCTTTTTGTGCACAGAGGGAACATGCCACGGCACAAAACAACTGAAAATCAACAATCCAAAAACAAACGATTATGTCAAGGAAAACATTAGCTAAGAGCCAAGAGCCAAAAGCTAAGAGCCCAAAGCCCAAAGTGGTCAAATGGGAGTACGTCACTAAGCCGTTTGATGTGAAGGTGCTGCCTAGTCTCATCACGCGATTACACTCACCACTCACACCCTGGCTATCATCACTCACAGAAAACTGCTACGTTCACCTGCGTCCCTGCGTGCAAGGCGTGGATGAGTACGGCGCAGTAGTCAAGTATCTCTACTGCACCCGCGATGGGCGATTCTTCACTCGCGGTAAAGACGGATGGAATGAAGTGCTATCAGCCAATATCAACCGCAGTAGTAAAAACCCCAAAGCCGGTGGCGGTTACGACGCCCCAATACTAACGCACTTCGGTTGGAAACCTTCACACCGCTGCGTGGCGTTCGCGTGGTGCAATCCACCGGAGAATGCAGCCGAACTGCAAGTCGACCATCTCAACACCGACCACAAGAACTGGACTGCCGACAACCTGCAATGGGTAACCCCCGACGAGAACCGCCGACGCGGGGCAATCGCTAAGCTTATGCGCTTGATTGGTTTAGATCCCAAG
>JAEEGH010001502.1_pt1 | contig 67145 bp, 56 predicted proteins | sample 9134181 | NCBI WGS metagenome assembly JAEEGH01 (sample SAMN16246544, study PRJNA631951) | gut metagenome | biome: gut microbiome; feature: rumen; material: DP-attached | host: Bos | place: Iran: Karaj | collected 2018-10
ATTTCTGAAGTATCTGCATGGATAGGCGCTTTTCTGATGCTCATGGTGACATACTATTGTTTAATTGGCAAAAGAACTAAAGCAATAGCATAAAGTAGCAATAAAAAGACTCCCTGGATTTTTTATCCAAGGACTCCTTTTGTAATCTTGTTGCGGTATATGATAACACAGAAGATTTTAGAAGATTTGCAATTTACAAAGATGGTAGTCTTGTGAGATTGTCCCACAAAGTTCCTAAATGGTTTGACAATAAAGAATAACAAAGTTGCCACCAGCAGCATACAGTAGACTTGAGCTTTCTACCGTACGCAGTAGGTAAACAGCAACTTATACTGTAAATGCCTAAAACAAGGCATTTAGGGCAGTGAAAACGTTCTCAAAGTGATAATCATCTGATATTGCAGATTCGGAACCCTAGATTTATCTGGGGTTTTTAGTTGCCTAAAATGTACCAGGCCTGTTGAAAAATTTAAAATTATGGATACCAACAGGTTTACACGCAGGTTTATTTTATTGCATACTACAATGTATGTAGTTAATCTTGAGAACTATTGGGGGGAATAATGCTTTTATACCATTATTACGACAAGAAAACCGGCCCTTTTAAGAATTTGTCTGATCTTAGCGATGAAGAAGCAAATAGAGTCCTTTGGGTTATTAAAACGGAGAAGCCTGAAACTATGTGTGCTAAAAGACAAGATAGTTACGTTGCTGACAGAAGGCGGTTTGAAGAAATACTAAGAAACGAGTTTCGAAAAAAGGGAGGAAAAATTGAGCGCGAAGTCCCTCATTATCTGGTGGTTGGAGAATGTCCGTGGCTACAAAGCTGGTACGAAGACTGCGCTCATATAGCGATAAATACAGATGATCTGGATCTGAGCACAGTTTCTTTTACCTACGGAGATTCTCATCCGACATTCAGCGACCGGGTCAATGATGGAAAAGAGTACAGAAAGAAACTCTACACATATGACGAGATAGTTGAAGTAATCAAGAAGTACGGTCTTCCGCAGGACTGGAATCCTGACGGTGTATACGGTCCTGAACGATATGTCGAGGCTCACGTATGGAGTGATAGAGGAATAATCAAGAGGTATAGGAATTGCTAAAACAATGTGAGGTCTTTGAATAATAAAATTTAGAGTAACTGGTACGAAATTTGCGCGTATTTTCTATATTATTTTATTGTTTGGTATGCACACTGCGTCAATAATGATGACCTTTTGCTTTATATGGCTAAAGATGTTTAAATTCCAGTAGCATAACGTATTAACCTGGATGACGAATGAGTTGATTTTTATACCTCAAGGATATACAATGTATATACAAAGGAGGTATTGCTTATGCAAGCTCAAGTAAAAACATGGGGCAATAGTCAGGGAATTAGAATACCGAAAGAAGTACTTCAAGAAGCTGCATTTTCAGTTGATGATATCCTTGATGTAAAGGTATCTAACGGTATGATTATGCTTGTCAAACCATTTAGACATAAATCATTAGAAGAGCGTGCTGCAGAATATGGTGGGCAGCTCCATTTGGATGGCGAATTTGACTGGGGTGAATCGGTAGGAAGAGAGATTTGGTAATGAAGGAAGAGTTACATCAAGGGGATATACTTACGATTGAGCATATCAAGAAGCCGGTTCTTGTTGTAAGTAAGGATTTTTTCAATCAGTCATATGAGATAATTGGTTGTCCTATTTTCGAAAAAGGAGAAGCAGGGCCACTTCACATATATATCAAGACCGATGATGTTGAAGGATATGTGCAGTGTGAAAAAATGGCACTTCTTGATATGAACATTAGAGGATATTCAAAGATAGATAGGATACATTATCCTGACATTATAAATATTACAGATGCGATTCAAGGAATCTTTGATTACATCTGAGTATAAAACAACATATTCCAAGCAGATGCTTGAATAGAGTAATAAAGATTGATCTTGCCATTTAGAGGACTCGGTACCTAAAGTGCCGGGTCTTTTGCTTTCTTATAAGAGAATCAGAAAAAAGATAATGAATACTTTATTTGATATTATACGCATTCTTCAACTCTTTGCCGTTGACATATCATGATATATGTAGTATACAATTAATATACAGACATATTATTTCAAAAATAATATATTAAAATATTATTTCAAAACAAGGAGGCGCACTATGGCAACGAAGAGACCTATAACAGTTGAAGACCACAAAAATCTTTCAAGGCAGCAGGCTGCCAAAAAGAGAACTGCAGTAAATGATGCTCTTAAGTTTCCAACAGGAGATCAGTTTGAAAAAGATCTTACACAGATATTGGAATCGGACGCAGAGTCAGATGGTGAAACCGTAGTGATCGCACTTATTGATTTTGACGAGTTTATGCATATCAACACTGACTTTGGAGTAGAAGAGGGAGATCGCGTACTTATTGAGACTGGTAAATATATTAAATCCCAGGTTCCAACAGGAGCAGAGGTATACCGCATAGGTGGCGATGAATTTGGGATTATATTCAGAGGAACAACTGAAAGAGAAGATATTTTTCTTTTCCTTAATGACCTTAAGAATAATTTCCCTGTCAAGACAGGTGATGGAGTCGGTCATACCATTACTATTGGCATGGCTACTGCATTTGTGGATGCATCACGATGTGCAGAGCTTGTGAGAAAAGCTGATGGAGCATTGTACAGGGCCAAGATGGGCGGAAGAAATCGCGTGGCCATGGCAAAAGAGGAGAAAATGGTTCCCAAAACAAGCCACTATACTCAGGACCAGCTTCAGAGGCTGGCAAAGCTTGCCAAAAGGGAAGATGTCGGAGAGGCAATACTTCTGCGAGAAGCTCTGGATATGCTACTTAAGAAATACGATATTTAACACGTTATTACAAATCATATAATTGCTTCGCAATACCGCTCGGGCGCGAAAGCGTCGCAAGCGACTCTTTATTTTGGGGATAATTATGAGTTATATAGAGGTCAGTAATTTACAGAAGAATTTCATAGTAAAAAAGAAACATGAAAAAGGAAAACTTTTAAGGAAAAAAGAAATAGTGAATGCCCTTAAAGGCGTCTCTTTTTCCGTTGAAAAAGGCGAACTTGTAGGTTACATCGGACCTAATGGAGCAGGCAAGTCAACCACAGTCAAGATTCTATCAGGTATCCTGACACCGGATGGTGGCGAAGTGCAGGTTGGAGGTATCGTTCCTTGGAAAGAGAGAAAAAAGCATGTCAAGAACATCGGAGTAGTGTTTGGCCAGAGAAGTCAGCTATGGTGGGATGTACCGATCATCGACAGCTACTCGCTTCTTAGGGACATATACAGAATTCCTCAGGGTGATTATGAATCCAGGTTAAAAGAGCTGACGGACGCACTTCAGCTTGAATCATACATGAGGACGCCGCTAAGACTCCTTAGTCTCGGACAAAGAATGAGAGCAGAACTGTGCGGATCACTACTTCACAGGCCACAGTTGCTATTTCTTGATGAGCCAACTATTGGACTTGATGCGGTCAGCAAGCTGGCTCTTAGGGATTTCCTTAAATGGGAAAACAAAGAGTACGGAACGACCATCATGCTCACAACCCACGATATGGAAGACATCGAGGCTCTATGTTCAAGGGTCATGGTCCTTGGTCATGGCAAAAAACTTTTTGACGGAAAGCTTCAGGATCTGCTTGAGCGCTATGATACTGTCCGAAATGTAAATATAAAATACGACGGAACTATCACGGACTTAAGGCTTCCTGAGGGCGTTAGTTGTAGTCATACAGAAGATGGAATAGAACTAAGCTACAACCCGACCAAGCTTCCTACATCGAAGCTTCTGGGATTATTGCAGGAAGCAGGAAACATCAGCGAGCTTACATTACAACCCCAGAACACTGATCATATGATTGCTGCTATGTACAAGGAGCTGGACCTATAAAGGACAATCACACAGTGGTAAAAAAATGGACCGCAAACCCCGTCCCAGGTCCAAAAAAGAGGAATATTATGCCATATTTTACCGTTTTTAAAATGAGGCTTCGTATGGAGCTTCAATATCGAGGAGCCATGATAGGAGGCATAGTCTGCCAGATGTTTTTCGGCATTATTCTGGTGGCGTTGTACCGGGCACTCTATAACAGTAAACCACAGACTCTGCCCATTGAAAGTGTGGCAACCTATGTCTGGTTGCAGCAGGCCTTTTTCCGTATGATGATGGCTTCTGATTCAGAACTGCTGGACAAGATAAGATCCGGAGATATAGCCTATGATATGTGCAGACCTGTGGACATGTACGGATTCTACTATGCCAGGATCATGGCGCAGAAGCTCATGGGGAGTCTCATGCGCGCTGTACCTATGCTTGTGATGGCATTCTTGCTTCCACGGGGGTGGGGAATGAGCCTGCCGTCATCTTTTTCCGGGCTTCTGGCAGCCTTGCCGGCTCTTTTGTTGGGACTTTTATGTGTCTGTGCTCTTGAGAATATCACGGTGGCTTTTACAATGAAGACCCTTGACCCAAGAGGCATACAGGGCATGCTTAATCTTTTGATGGTGACTTTTTCAGGAAATCTTTTCCCACTAACGCTATTCCCTGAGAGTTGGCAAAAGGCTATTACTTTTTTGCCATACGCGCAGCTTCTTGATGCACCTATCAGATTGTATACAGGGGCATATCCGCCTCATGATGCACTTAAGATATATGGACTTCAGGCATTGTGGGTGGTAATCCTTGTTGCACTTGGCGCATTTTTGTGGGATTCTAATAAGAAAAGGATGATAGTTCAGGGAGGCTGAGCAGATACTGCTTGGAGGCAGTAGGAAGCGCTGGCAGCTGAATGTGTAAGAAAAGAATGCAGGTGTGAGAGCATCAGTAGTAAAAGGAAAATATATGAATACTTTGCGATTATATATTAAGTCAATAGGAATGCTTTTAAAGAGTCATCTGCAGTATCCAAGCTCATTTATCATGCAGACTCTCGCGCAGCTTGTTATGGAAGGCGGCGAGATGATGGTGGTCATCCTGATTGTTGACAGATTTGAGAGTCTGAAAGGATGGAGCGGTGGAAATCTCTATTTCTTTTTCGGGATAATGTCAGTATCTTTTTATCTGACGGAATTATTCGGAAGAGGTATCACCGGTGACTTCCCATCAATGGTGAGAACAGGCCGACTTGACACATTTCTGCTTAGGCCAAGAGGCGTGCTGACTCAGGTTTTATGTGGAGGAACAGACCCAAGACGGATTACCTGCATAGCAGTAGGAGTGGCGGCACTGATCATGGGAAGTAACCTTTCAAACATAGCCTGGAATCCGCTCAAGGTGCTTGTATTGGTAGAATCTATTGCCATGAGCTGCCTTCTGATACTTGGGCTTTTCATGATCGAAGCTATTTTTTCTATTTTCAGCGTCAAGTCCGTAGAACTGGTCAATGCCATTACCTATGGCGGCCGAAGTGCCTGCCAGTACCCGATTGATATATATCCGCTGCCGCTTAGAGCTCTTTTCACAGTAATAGCTCCATTTGCCCTTACAATGCACGTTCCGGCATCGTGGATAATGGATAAGCCACTTTATGGTTGGCCTGCATGGACAGCGCTTGTAACTCCGCTATCCGGAGCAGTGGTATTTGCAGTGATGACAGCTCTTTTCCATCTGGGAATGAAGCATTACCAATCTACAGGAAGCTGAGCATATAGGATTTATATACTTAGACAGGCGTTTCGCAAACGCATAATAATAGAGGATGTTGGGGGAATTTAATAATGAAGAGTAAAAATATACCGGAAATAGATATGATCAAATTTATAGCAGCAATATTTGTTGTATGGATTCATTGCTGTTTTCCGGGAGTAGTTGGATACTGCGTAATGAATGTGGGACAGTTTGCGGTGCCTTTCTTTTTCATGATTGCAGGATTCTTTATGAATATCGACAGTCCTTTTTCAACATATCTTAGAAGAATAAAAAAACTATCTATTATTTTTCTGATTTCGTCGATAATCTATTTGTGCCTTGATTTTTTATTGCATTCTACTGAACCAAGTCTTATTTTATCAGTCAAGGGAGTACTCAAATTTATCCTTCTTAACGATACAGGATTCATCAAATATCATTTATGGTTTTTGCTGGCACTTATATATACTTATTTTTTAATATATATCTTATATAAGTTCTTAGGAGATAAAATTTATTATTATGTCTTGTTGTCATTATTATTCTGGCCTGTAGGCATAAGTATATTTCATGCTGCAACTGGTATCACTGTTCCATTTATTGTATTTCGTAATTTCCTTTTTGACGGAGCACCTTCTTTCTTGATTGGTAGTTTTTTCAGGAAAAAAGAACAGGTAATAAATGAAAAAATATCATTGCCATACCTTATCGCAGGTCTTGCAAGTACCATTATCCTTCAACTGTGTCTAACTTATTTTAAGCTTGGATTCACAGACGCAGGATTTATGCTCATAGCCGTAGTGGTTCTCCTTTTATGCGTATACTTTAAGAATAATCCAAGTAAAGTAAGAATCAGGATACCATCAGATATGTCTTTGATGATCTATTTGGTACATCCATTTTTTATTAGTATACTATCAGTTTATTTCCCTTCAATAAACGAATGGATCAAGCCTGTATTAGTAGTAGTTCTCTCGATAGTGGCTGCTTTTGCATATACATATTTACTCTCAGTAAGAATTACACGTACATGAGTCATTATCAAAATGTCATTTCAGCGTAATGTATATTTGGGAGAAATGGCAGGAAGCTAAGAACCATATGTTTTTTCAACTTAATTCTTCTCTTCCTATAAGCCCTTTATCAATTTTTCCGAGCTCCTTGTAACCCTCTTGAATGATTTTTTCAGTCTGATCATAGAGAAGAGCCTCTCGCTGTTCATTATCAAGGCTTGAAAAATCACCCTGTCCACAGATGTATCCAAGCAGTATATGCTTGATACTCTCTGCGCAGTTTCTGTAAGTCCTATGCTTGTCTGAAAATTTTAAAGTTGAACTGATTCCGACAACAATAGAAGTTAACGCCGTCATGAGAGGCACCATATATCTGCTGAACCACAGGAAATTCTCTGCACCTGAGAATACAGAAACAAACGTAGCAAGAGCAGGTATTATGACTCCAAGAGCGGAAAAATACCTGTGATAATTTCTGTTTTTGTTAGCATTTTTTATATAATAATCAAGAATGAGGCCAATTCTAAGGCGCTCCTTTTCATTTTGAACAGAATTAAGCAAAAAAAGATACTGTTCATCTTCTGGCAATTTCACCAGTTTTTTTAGTTCCACGATATTTTGACCTTCAGATAAGAGAACAACTGAATTATTGGACATGGGGGACCTCCTGATTATTGAAAAGTTGACCGATATCCGTGCATAAATACACTTAAAATTATATAATGAGATGTAGGAAAAATAAATAACAAGAGAATAAAAGGTACTATAAATTTTAATGTTATTCTATGTTGTACAATACAGCGCAAAAAGATAAGATAGTCTTTGGTACAAAACAAATGCCTAGGAGTAATTATGAAAAAGAAAAGAAATATACCACTGACTATATTAAAGTTTATCCTCATAGCAATAGCTGTAATCCTAATTGCAGGTATCCTGATAATAGTGATATTGCGCAGCACCAACTATATGCATCATAAGATACAGCTCCAAAATGGAGTTAATGAAACAACCTACCTTGATATAAACGGCCAGGAGCAATACGTGATGATGATGGGACAGGATACTTCCAATCCTGTGATAATATACCTTCACGGAGGACCTGCGGGGCCGGATACATTTATAACATACAGCTTTACTGATTACCTGACAGATGAATACACTGTCATCAGCTGGGATCAGAGAGGCTGCGGCAGGACATATTATAAGAATGTAAAAGAGGACCCTGACAACGAGACAGCGTCTTTTGATCAGGCATTAAAAGACCTGGATGAGCTTGTTTCCTATGCCTGCGATAGGTTTGGACAAAATCAGGTAATAATAATGGGGCATTCCTATGGGACAGTCCTTGGAAGTGTTTATGCTAAACTGCACCCTGAAAAAGTTAAGGCGTACATTGGAATTGGACAACTTGTTTCACTCAATGATGCAGACATATATAGTTATAACGATGCTTTGGCTAAAGCTATGGTAGCAGGTGACGACACTTCTGAGATGGAAAATGCGTATAAAGAATATCTCAATAACCCAGGAATTCCAACACTGCTTGCTCTCAGAAATCTGACAAGCAAGTATCATCCTGTTAGCAAGGAAGCAGATCAGATAGGACTTGCACTTTTTTCACCGTACGCTGGAATTGACGATATTAGATGGTTTGCTAAACAGCTCGGAGATATAGATGAATTTGTAGCTTTAAATAAACAACTATTTGATTATGTTCTTTCGTTTGATGCCTACAACGAGCCTCTTGAATACCAGATGCCGATTTGCTTTATACAAGGCTCCGAAGACTGGATATGTCCAACAGACAAGGCATCTGAATACCTGGATGCCCTCGATGCTCCCTATAAAGAGTTATACGTTATAGATGAATGTGGACATGATGTCCAATGTGCTGATCCGGAGCATTTTAGCACAGATGTAAAAGAATTCTTAGATAAAATATAAGGAAAAGAAGTAAACTAATAACAATGGGGTTGTTTCATGTGGGAAAAATGAAACAACCCCATTGCTTTGCTTTAAATAATTCACTAAATAATATAAAACTTTTATTCTTATTTAAGAATTTTTATGAAAACTCAATGTAGAATATATGTATACGTATAATTGTTTTTTTTGTTGACTTAAGGAGCATAAAACCTGATGTATTATTCGTCAGTCGCGGCTTTAGCCTTGATAATAAACCTTATAATAAACAAAGAGAGCATTAAGAACGCTACTGTTCATTTTGAAAACTGGGATAGAAGAAAAAAAGCAAGTGTTTACTATAACCAGTTTTTATTAGTTGCGAACTTTTATTTTCTGGTTGAGATGGCATGGGGGATATTATATGAATTTCACGGAATATCAGCTGTCTTTCCGCTAATATACTCAGATACTGTATTTGTATTCATATTCATGCTACTCACAATGCTGACATGGACAAGATATATTGTTGCCTACTTGGACAAAGGGCGTATGCGCAGCGTCGTGCTGCTTTATTATGTGCGCATAACCTTTCTCTTTGGAATCATATACCTGTTATTCAACAGATTTTCGCATTTCATTTTTTATTTTAATGAAAAACATGAATACTTTGCGGGATCAGTTAGATACATTACATTTTTTCTACAAATAGCATTCTTCGCAATCACCTCTACTTATATGCTATACATATCCTTTAAATCCATCGGCAGTGATAAGGTCAAGTATAGGGCAGTTGCCCTAACGAGCATTGCTATGGGTTTTTTTCTTATTCTGCAGATCATGTTTGCCTTTATGCCTTTCTATATAATTGGAGTATTGATTGGGATATGCATAGTGCATTCCTATGTTGAAGCAGGAGAAAAAAAGGAAAAGGTCATAAATAGTTACATATTATCTGCCATGGCAAAAGATTATGAAGTTATTTATTACATTGACATAGAGACTGGTGAGTATTTGGAGTTCTCCAAAAGTAAGCAGTACGATTCAATGAACGTACCTAGGGTAGGCAAAAATTTCTATGAAGAGACTCTCAAAAACATTGAAACCTACGTGCATTTAGATGATAGAGCTTATGCATCAAGTATTTATTCAAAAGAAACGATAATGAAGCTTCTTGAAGGCAAACACTCTTTTTCATATAAATACAGAGTGCTGGTCCATGGCAAGCCAAGAGTATTTCTCTTTACCATCATGCGTGCCAGTGATGAGCGTTATCTTATCTTATATGAAAAAGACATTGAAGATGAGTTAAAGGCTGAACTTCTTCAAAAAGAAAGCTATAAAAAGACTGCAACCTTTACCCAGATTGCTGAAAGCCTTGCCTCTGGTTACGATGAAATATATTACGTAAATGTGGCAGATAACTCTTTTGTCGCTTTTGAAGTTAATAATATATATGGCCAGCTGGAGGTCAATAAAGAAGGAAGCGAATTTTGGGAAGAATCTAATGAAAATATCCCAAAGATTGTCCATAAGCATGATTGTGAGATGCTGAAAGACTTTATGAATAAAGATAGCCTCCTCACTGCCCTGGATAATCGTAGAGGATGTAGCCTTAATTATCGACTTGTGGTAAATGGAAAGGCTAAATATGTAAGAATGACAGTCCATAAAACCAGTGATAGCAGCCACTTTATCATTGGTATTGAGAATATTGATAATGAGATCAAAAAAGAAAGACAGCGCCTTAAAGAATTAAAGACAGAGAAAGAACTTGCAAGGCGTGACGAATTGACTGGTATCAAGAATAAGACTGCATATAAAGAACTAATGGAATCAATCCAATCCAATATCGATAATGATTCGAATTACCAGCCATTTGCTCTTGTTGTATGTGATACCAATAACCTGAAATATATAAATGATACTTTAGGACATGCTGCCGGAGATGAATATATCAAGGCTTCCGCAAGACTTTTATGCGACACGTTTGTTCATAGTCCTGTATTCAGAATAGGCGGAGATGAGTTCGTTGCATTTCTCCGGGGAAGTGATTATGCATCAAGAGTTAAGCTCATGGATAAATTGCGCAATCAGGTAATTGAAAATCAGAATTCCGGCACTGGTGCAGTCCTTGCTTCCGGAATAGCCGAATACGATCCTGATAAAGATAAAACCGTAGCAGAAATATTCGAACGCGCCGACAGCGCTATGTATGAAAATAAACGGAAATTAAAAGAAAAATGACCCCAGGGGACGGGGTCAATGGGTCATTTTTTCAGAAATACCCCTGACTCAGTATCACATTACATTAACAACACTGCACATCTTGAAGAAAGATGGAGATAAATGGGTCTGGAAGCCAATGCTTCAAATGCTCTGAATGCTTCGATAAGCCTTTTGCTGACTCGCTTTCCCTGTAAAAAGGTGTTATGATACAAAAAGACACTATATAAGATGTTGGAGGGAAAATGAGTTACTTATTTGTACATTTCACTGGGGAGTCACTTGAAGCCGGCGAGCAGATATATTTTTCACTCAGCCAAGACGGGCTTCATTACGAGGATCTAAATGATGGCAGGCCTGTCCTGATATCAGATATCGGAACCAAAGGAGTCAGAGATCCTTTCATCCTGAGGAGCAGGATTGATGGATGCTTTTATATAATTGCCACTGACCTGAGAATCTATGCTAATCCATCCTGGGACGATGCAGTTCATAGAGCCAGTAAAAAGATGATCATATGGAAATCTACAGATCTTATCAACTGGTCAAAACCTTGGGTATACGAGGTTCCACTTGAACATATAGGCAACGTGTGGGCTCCTGAAGCATTTTTTGATGAAAAAAGAGGTGAATACACTGTATTCTGGGCATCCTTTAGGATGGAAGAGGGAAAAGAAGATAAGCACATAATTTATAGAGCACAGACAAAAGACTTCGTGAATTTTAGTGAGCCTGTGGAATACATAGAAAGAGATTGTAACGTTATAGATACTACAATCTTTAAATCGGGAGAAAATTACTATCGCTTCTCCAAAGATGAGGATTCTAAAGGAATTCTTATAGATTACTGCAATGACTTGCAGGGTACCTTTAAGTTTCTTGAGTCGCCCAGCCTTTCAGCAATTAAAGGCGTAGAGGGACCGCTAGCCTTCAAACTTCCTGATGGCAAGAACTGTCTCATGGTAGATCGTTTTGCTACACATAAAGGCTACCTGCCAATCATATTTGATGATTCTGATATGACAAAATACGAACCGCTTGATGACAGCGAGTTTGACCTTGGCAAGAGCCTTAAGAGACACGGATCAGTATTGGAGATAACTGACGACGAGGCTAGTGTACTCAAGGATAGCATTATAGCTTAATATCTATATACCATAGAAAAGGTGGGCATTAGCTCATCTTTTTTATTCCGCGATCATTTTACATCCCACATGCCTTACAGTATAATAATTGAGTGGACCAAGACATTAGAAAGTACTTGGGTTACACATTATCAGGGAGTTTTTAGTTTTGATTATCAAGTGGGGTATCTTGAGATGGAAACAACCAGAAAAAATGTAGCAATTGAAGATTCATTGGAAGTTGCAAATAGCATAAAAGAGAGAAATAAAGTAATAGTAAGAACCAGCGCGCATGGTATCATTGCCAATGTGTTGCTGGCTCTTTTTAAAGCAGTTATAGGCATGACTACACACTCTATAGCCATCACACTGGATGCTGTTAACAACATAACTGACGCCGGATCATCAGTTATAACGATTGTCGGCACCAAGCTTGCAGCCAAGAAGCCTGATAAAGAGCATCCCTGGGGACACGGCAGATTGGAATACGTAAGCGCCATGACTCTTGCTGCATTCGTCTTGGCAGCAGGAATATCATCCCTTATTGAAGCAATCCATCACATCATATATTCACACACACCGGAATATTCAACTACTCCACTTGTCATTGTAGCAGTCTGCATTATCGTCAAGATCTTTCTGGGCAGATATTTTGTTAGAGTTGGAAAAAAAGTCAATTCCGGAACCCTCATAAATTCTGGTAAAGACGCCAGCATGGATGCCATAGTTTCAGCATCGACACTACTGGCAGCTTTCATATATATCTTTTTGGGCATATCACTTGAGGCTTGGCTTGGAGCAATTATATCCATCCTCATTATCAAAACAGGTGGAGAGATGGAGTTCAACACAATCTCCGAGATCATGGGAAGACGAGTTGACTCTGAAATAACTAGAGCTGTAAAAAAGACCGTGGAATCTTTTCCTGAAGTCCACGGAGTATACGACATGGTCTTTCATGACTATGGCCCAAACAGAGTAAATGGCTCACTCCACATCGAAGTTGATGACACAATGCGCGCTGACGAGATCAGCGACCTTATAAGACGCATTACTATCAAAGTCTTCAAAGAGCATGAAGTCATGCTTACAGCCATTGGCATATATTCCATGAATACTGACAACGAAGAAGCCATGAAGATCCGTGAAGATATTACCCGTCTAGCTCTTAGTCATGAACATGTCCTTCAGCTCCACGGATTTTACATGAAAGATAAAAAAGTTCAGTTTGACCTGATTGTTGATTTTGACGCCAAAGATAGAGCTGGAATATGCGACCACGTTGCCAACGATATCAAAGAGAAATACCCTGAGTATGAAGTGATAGCCTTTTTAGATACTGATTATAACTTTAGTGAATAGGCAGTCCCAATTCTTGGTTAAAAATGAGCATATATTTGAAATTTCTAAAAAGAAAAGGTGGATATGCTTTTATATAATAATGATTAAGACTTCAAATAGAAAACCGCACCAGCTGCGGATTCCGTAAAAAAGTGAAACAAGAGGTACATATGATACAGACTAGCATTGATGAAAAATGGACATTTAGAAACGGATTTGTAGATTCTCTCGGAATGCTGCAAGGAGACCCTGGCGTAGAGGTCAATCTCCCACATGACGGTATGATTGGAACAGAGGTGACACCTGATGCTCCTGCAAGATCAGACAGCGGCTACTTTGTAGGCGGCCTTACCAACTATACCAAGTATGTGCAGATTCCTCAGGAATGGGATGGCGATTGCGTAGGCCTTATGATTGATGGCGCCATGATGAATGTGGCTATAGACTTAAACGGCGGCAAGGTATGTGGACATCACTACGGCTATGCCCCTTTCTATGTGGATTTAACAGATTATATCACTTTTGGAAAAGAGAACAGAATAACAATCAACTGCAATAACAGCATGTACGTTAACTCACGTTGGTACACCGGTTCCGGATTGTACAGAGGCGTCAAACTCGTGCACGGCCCACGAGTACACGTAGTTCCTGATGGAATCTATGTCTATACCAAAGAAGTGGCAGACGGATATGCATTTCTTGAGGCAGAAATAGAGGTCGAGAACAAGACTCTTGAAAACAGACTCGCTGAAGTTACAGTTACCATTACAAAAGATGGCTCTGATGTAAAAGAGTGTGTATCAAAGCGCACGATTCAGATAGCATCAGGTAAAACAGAAACAGCGAAGATGGCTATAAATATTAAGAATCCACTCCTTTGGGATGCAGAAGATCCTAACCTCTATAAAGTTACAGTACAGGTCAAAAACCTTGGAGTATACCGCACTCATTTTATTCCTCAGGAAGATCAGGAAGTAGATGAGGCAGACACTCTTTTTGGCATCAGGACTATTACAGCAGATGCTGTCAGAGGACTGCGCATCAATGGTAAGACAGTCAAGCTAAAAGGTGGCTGCCTCCATCACGACAATGGACTTCTGGGTTCAGTGTCACTCTACGAAGCAGAGGCCAGAAAGGTCAGTAAGCTCAAGGCAGAAGGCTTCAATGCCATCAGAACCGCTCACAATCCACCATCAGCAGCTCTTGTAGAAGCCTGCGACAGACTTGGCATGTACATTTTTGACGAAGCCTTTGATGCATGGGGAATAGCTAAGCGTAGTGGCGATTACAGCCAGTTCTTTGATGCTGATTGGGAAAAAGATCTGACCGCTTTTGTAAAAAGAGACAGAAACCACCCATCAGTTATTCTCTGGTCTACAGGCAATGAGATACCAGAACGAGGCGGACTTGATAATGGATATACACTGGCAACCAGACTTGCCACTACAATAAAGAAACTTGATCCTACAAGACCTGTCAGCAATGGAATCTGCTCACTTTGGAGCGGCCTTGATGACGAACTCGTTCAGGGTAAGAGCCAGCTGCAGAATTCATCAGAAGGCCTTATAGATACCACCTGGGAGACAGTCACAGAGCCTTTTACCAATGGAATGGACATTGTTGGTTACAACTACATGGAAGAACTGTATGAGCGTGATCATGAGATGTTCCCTGAGAGAGTGATCCTTGGCTCTGAGAACTTCCCAAAAGAGATTGGCTTTAGATGGCCACTGGTAGAGTGCCTTCCATATGTCATAGGCGATTTCACCTGGACAGCCTGGGATTACCTTGGCGAAGCCGGTATCGGCAAAGCAGTTTACGTTGAAGATAACGATCCAATCATAGAGACCAATGGCTGGGCTCTCATGCCACCTTCAGGCTCACCATACCCTTGGAGATGTGCTAATGATGCGGACTTTGACATAACAGGACATATGATGCCACAGGGCGCTTATAGAAGCGTTGTATGGGGCAGCAGTCAGACGCACCTGTATTCAATGCATCCGGAGACCTTTGGCAAGACAGAAGTTATGACCATGTGGGGATTCCCTGTATTTCTATCTAATTGGAACTATGAAGGCTGGGATAATAAAGATATCAGACTTGTAGTCTTTTCCAATGCAGAAGAAGTAGAACTATTGGTAAATGGCACCTCCCTAGGCAGAAAAAAGGTAAGTCATGAGCGACCACTTCCAAATTCAGTATATTTCGACACCACCTACGTACCTGGTACAGTAGAGGCAATAAGCTACACCGATGGCAAAGAGATAAGCCGCGACAGCCTTGTAACCACAGGCGCTCCTTCCAAAATCAGACTTATCCCTGAAAAGAAAGAAATGTCAGCCGATGGACATGACCTTATATATGTTGGAATTGAAATAACAGACGATAATGGCAATGTAGTTCCTGATGCAGAAATCGCTCTGACTGCAGAAGTATCAGGCGTTGCAAGCCTTGCAGGCTTTGGCTCCGGCAATCCTAAGACAGAAGACAACTACACTGACGGTGAGACCACAACCTTCCGCGGCCGTGCTATGGCCATCCTCCGCGCTGGCTACCAGTCAGGTACAACTGCTATCAGCATCTCTGCCGATGGCCTTGACGTGGTAAGCGATGAGTTTAACGTAAAGCAATGAGTCACCGGGGACGTATCAATTTGACTCATTGCACACAATGAGTCACTGGGGACGTATCAATTTGACTCATTGCATGCAATGAGTCAATCTGATACGTCCCCCTCAATGACTCTGACACGCCATCAATGCCTCATTACACGTCCCCTCTGACTCTTGCTCCACTACAACATCTACGCACACATATCAAACACTACAGTGATCCTTGTGCCAATATCCTGTCGCGATAGCACCTCCACATTCCCCTTGTGGGCATCGATGATCCACTTGGCAATGGAGAGCCCCAGGCCTGAGCCTCCTGTGGAAGAGTTTCTGGCCTTATCAGACCTGTAGAAACGTTCAAATATATGGCTCAGCTCTTCACCGGCGATTCCTATGCCTTCATCCTGAACGATATAGCATACCTTGCCACCATCGCTTCTGACAGAGAGCTTTATATTATTACCCTTGTCAGAGTACTTGGCGGCATTCTGTACAAATATTCTTATAGACTGCTTGATCATGGCGTGATCACCGTAGATATAGCAGTTATCACTATCTTCAATAATGTACTTATGATCAGGATCGATCATCGTCGATTCTTCCCACACTTCCTGCATTACAGCAGACAGATCCAGTTTTTCCATAGTCAGCTTCTGACGTCCATTATCGCCTCTTGCAAGGAACAGTAGCTGGTCGATGAGCTCTTTCATATTGTCAGACTCATTTTTTATAGCCTTTATAGACTCTTCAAGCACCGCAGGATCATCTTTTCCCCAACGATCCAGCATATTGGCATAGCCCTGTATCACTGCTATTGGAGTCCTTAGCTCGTGCGAAGCATCATCAACAAACCTTGCCTGCTGCAACCTTGCATCTTGCATCCTGTACAGCAGACTGTTAAGAGCCGCCTCAATGCTGGCCAGATCCTCATCACCGGTAGCAATCCTTGCTGATGCATTATCTGCAGGAACCTTCAGTATAGCTTCTTCAAGCTCCTCAAATTTAGTAGTATCAAGAGGTACCTCACTGATAGCTTCAGCCTTGAGAGCAAGTTCATTCAGCGGCTTCAATTTTTTCCTGATCCTTGCTGTAAAAGAAAAAGACCCCAGAAGATTCATAAACTGATAAACGCCAATAACGCCCATGACAACACTTACAAAATATATATGTTCATGCATTGGAAAATTGTATTGAGAAGTGTCTGTAAAATAGTGAAGGACAATATTGTCATAGCTTTGCCCTGTCAGAGTAAAACTCCGCACATACTCATCAGAGGGAATAGTCAAAAAGCTCTTATAACAAAAAAGTCCAAAAGAAACCGCTATTATCAATACATCCACTGCAAAAAAAGCTTTCAGTTTATTAAACCAGAAAGCTCTATTGATACCTCTTGCAATTGATGAAGCACGTTTATTTATATTATTATTCATCAGTTATCCTCTTTAATGACATATCCAACGCCGCGCACTGTCTGGATGAGCTTGATGGAGTACCTATCATCAATTTTGGTTCGCAGATGTCTTACATATACATCTACCACATTATTCTCACCATCGTAATCATAGCCCCAGATCTCATTTATCAGGCGCTCTCTGTCAAGGACTATGTTACGATTTTCCATAAGTATCCTGAGCAGTTCAAACTCGTAGTTGGTAAGCTCAACAGGATTGCCGTCAGCCTTGACTTCATGACGATCCAGATCCAGCATCACATTATTGACAGTGATCTGTCTGGTTGCAGCACTGGCTCCGGCTTTTCTCTTTAGAGCTACTCGGATACGTGCGAGTAGCTCTTCTATAGCAAAAGGCTTTGTTATATAATCGTCGGCACCGGCATCAAGCCCTGACACCTTATCCATTACTGCATCCCTTGCAGTCAGCAGGATTACAGGAGTGTCTTTTTTGGCGCGAATTCTTCTAAGTACTTCAAAACCATTAATGCCAGGCAGCATTACATCAAGAAGTATCAGATCATAATCATTTGAGAGAGCCATATCAAGACCACTCCGTCCATCCTCAGCCTTATCCACAGTATTACCCTCGTGGATCAGCTCCAGTTCTACAAAACGTGCAATTTGTGCTTCATCCTCTACGATCAATATTTTGCTCATTAGTTTTATTCATTATCCTTTTTGAATTCATTTTTGATATTTTCAGCAGTCTGAGATGCCTTGTCACATACATCATTTACATCAAGGATCACCTTACTAACACCTGTAAAACTATAAGAGAATCCAAAGAACAATCCAATGACGATCAGTGGAAGAGTGATCCAGAAAAATCCAAGTAAAAGAAGAACCAGTACAAGAACCGGAACACCTGCCACGCAGCGACCATCCTTGTTGATGCAAAATTCTATTTCCAGACTCTTTTTTAATATGAATTTGAAAAAGTCAGCAATCTTTCTGCAGCCTTCCTTAAAATTGTTTTTCTTACAATCCTTTTCATACTGCCTCTGAGCAAGCTCAAACTTCTGAACATTTTCCATATCCTGACCGGCTCCTGCTGTATAGCTGCCTTCCTTAGGTGTTACAACCTTGCCCTGACGCTCCAATGCGATAATAGCATCCAGCATGTCATAGTTGTTTTCCTCAAGCACCTTCTTAGCATCCTCGTAAGATACTCCAGTTTTCTCAATGATCTTTTCAACCTTTTCAAAATTTTCCATACGTATTACCTTCCTTTCAGATATTTGTTTGATGTGTTTCATTTGATATCTGAAATAATACAGAGTCTAAATTAATATAAGATTTTAGGAAGATTAAAATCAGATTAAAATTCAACGTTATTATTTTAATTTACCATACAAAAAGGCAGGAAACCAGTTCCTGCCTCAATTTGTAGTTTGAATTAATAATACTGCGGAGTCCACTCCTGCAGCAGATTTCCATCCAGATCCATGTAATTGATCAGATCTTCATCCAATTTTTTTACAACAATAGTGGTACCATGATATTCCGAATCCCAGTATTGGTAGCCGGTTTCCACGACTGAACCATCTAAATGAATCAGATCAAATGAGTAATCCTCGTTTACAGCGATAAAAGTATCATGCCTTGCAGTGCTGATTATATTTACATAACCCTTAGGACAGATCAGATTTCCATCCAGATCGATCAGATAGCATATCTGGTCATGATCCCACACTACCAGATAATCAATGACGTCATTATCAGTATATGCGAAACACTTGTAATATTCATCTGAAGAAAAGATCTTCTGGGCATCCCCATAATATACCTCTAAAGTACCTGTCGTATCTTCCTCAAATATATCTCCACCATCATCATATTTGTAAAAAAAGACAACATCACCACCAGGGTAATAGTAATTACTATCATAATATCCACTTCCAAGATAGGTTCCATCAAATGAATACAAGGCATTGTGATAGCTGGAATCACAGCGGATAATTCTGACTTTATCGTAGAAATGAATTGAATTTGTCGGATTTTTTAATATGGATTCACCGGCGTTATTAACAACATCCAGCTGAGTACGGTTATAATTAATTACACTAGATACCTCAAAATCATAATCTCCGTCAAAATAACAGAATTTTGGCAACGTAACCAGTTTGCCTGATTCATCTATGAGTCCGTATCGGAGATTATAATCTGTATAGTAGGCAGCTACTCCATTAGCAAAAAAAGTATAGTCAGATGATATGATAAACTGTCCACATACCGATGGAGAAGGACTCATCATAAAACTAGGACTGTGCCTATCGTTTGTATCGGATATTTCGAAGAAAACATTTAAGATCTCCTGCCTGAAAGATGTTCTGGCTTTAACGATATATGGCACTTTTAGGACCTCTTCACCCTTTGTATTTATAAAGTGCCTATCCTGATCATATGCAATTCCTGTTTTATCAAAAGTCAATTCATCATCATACTTTGCACCAGTGTTATAGCCTGTTTCAACGTTGATAAGCCCATATTTTTCATGATAAAACATAGAAATAGATGGCATCAGATTGCAGGTATTGTATTGATAGATATTTTGGGCTTCATCCTCGGTATAGTAATATTTTATATTATATGACCTGGTTACTGTTTTCTGATCAGTCACCACTTCACCGTCAGTATTATAGATTGAACGCCTTCCCTCTTGATAAGTAGATCTGCATATGATGAAAACAATAAACAGCACAAGATATAGGGCATATCTGTATTTTTTATCTACACGATTGAATAGCCCGCTCACTACACTTATAGCCTTATCAATCTTTCCAAAGATGTTTATTTTACAGAAATTTTTGATCTTTTGTCCCAAAGATACATGTTCTTTTTCCAACTCATTTAATTCTTCATCAATTGAATCTATAGCATCAAAATGCGACTGAAGATTGACCTGACTTCTTTTATCTGATTCAGGAAAAAGAGCACTTTGAACATTTGATGAATCAAGGGCTTTAGGAATATGAACCTCTCCTTCAGTCTCATCCCATTCCATGGCAAAAATCTCTTCGAAATTTGGAGCTTTAAACCCCTTTCTCCAAAACCTCATTACCACATCTATCTGAAGATAAAAATGGTAAAAAATAAGAAGATATACCACTATCAGCATAGCCTTTTTTTGTATATACAATTCTCCGATAATGCCTGCGACTACCAGGAGATTTGCTCCCAGCCATCTGAATATAAAATATTTATAGTTCTTGTTCTCGACGTCTCCTTTTTTTACCATAGTATCATAGACACCGGCACCTATAAGAGATGCAAAGATCTGATAGCTCAGGATTCCCTTTATTACCCAGAGTATGATTGTATAAAAATCGGCAGGAATATCCTGGTAAGCAAACACACAGATAAACAATTCTGCAAAGTCGCAGATCTGTATCCTTTTAAACCACTTGATCTCAGCAGCAAAACGTGAGCCCTCACTTCTTAAGAGCTTTCTAATGAGCTGTACCAGCAGTATCTTGCAGATGTATACTACATACTCCATCTGCGCAAGCAGCGGATAAGTGTAGAACCCGGCTATATGTATCATCAGATTGATCAGATTAAATGCAATGTAGCCGTATAATGCTGATTCTATAGGCGATAGTTTTATGGTTTTGATTTTGTTTATGATTTTCATAGAAACGCTATTTCCCCTTGATGTATGTAATGTTTGAAAAGATATTTTTCCGTTAATATTTTTTCAGTCAGACCCCTAATTATTATACATACAAATGCAGTGGCTGTCTGCCAGGGCAAGAGCGCATTAGATGCTGGTATTTTGGAAAAATGGTAGAATTATTCGCGTCTGCGGGTTACAGAAATGTATTTTTATGAAATAATGATTATGGCTATACTAGAGTATCTGATGAATACAGAAGTTGTATCATCAAAAGGCAAGACATTAAACTCAATCGTTTTTTCTTATACGTAATCTGAGATCTTCCCTGTGAGTATTTGCTCAAATAATGACTAAGGATAGCAAAAGTTATTACCTCATAAATGAGCTGACACCAAATATATGAAAATAATTAACTTAATTTTTATCCTTTGTTCGTTTAAAAAGTCAATTGAAAGAATTATAATTTCATCTGTAGTCAAGCAAAGGCAAAGGCTGCGGCAAATGCATTTTTGTCATCTAAATGCAGCTTTGCTGCAGGGCTTGTTTTCCGATATTATCACTTTCTTACGAAACCGCAGCTAGTGCGGATTTCTATATGAAGTCACAAGAATACATAACAATTTCAAAGTTAGGAAATATAGATAATTGAGTAAAATAAGAACGCATCAATTCAAAAATAAAAAAATAGTGGCAATCATCCCAATTGTCATGTGCCTGTGTCTGGTGCTGCTCCTTTCAATGCATCTTCCATTTTCTTCACAGGCTACAAGCGAAGTCCCTGAGTTTGCAGGAAACGCTTCAGTTACAGTAAATGGCAACACACCGGTCTTTACTCAGGACGAAATAACGACAGAAGCCTATGAACTATACGGAGAGCTCGATGGTTATGGCAGATGTACTACAGCCATGGCCTGCATTGGGACAGAACTCATGCCTACAGAAGAGAGAGAATCGATAGGCTCAGTCAAGCCCACCGGATGGAATCAGAATAAATATCCGGGAATCGTTGATTCTGACCCGCCATATCTGTACAACAGATGTCATCTAATCGGTTACCAGCTGACAGGTGAAAATGCCAATGAGAAAAATCTCGTGACCGGCACCAGATACATGAACGTTGAGGGAATGTTGCCCTATGAAAATATGGTAGCTGATTATATCTACGCTACTGGCAACCACGTGCTTTACAGAGTAACTCCGGTGTTTGAAGGCGCCAACCTTCTGTGCAGTGGCGTACAGATGGAAGCCTATTCGGTTGAAGACTCAGGAGCCGGTATCAGCTTCAACGTATATTGCTACAACGTGCAGCCGGGAGTAGTGATCAACTATGCAGATGGCAGTAACTGGCAGGACATCACGTATTCAATCAGTAGCGATTATCAGGCAGATGATAATTCATCTACAAATTCCCAGAGGACTTTAAATCAGTCGCAGGATAATAGCACTGAGTTATCCGACGCTCAGACTAAGACTGGCGATGATGATCTATCCCAGGGTGAAAAAACAGAATATACCTCAACAGATTCCTGCGACTACATAGCTAATAAAAACACCAAGAAATTCCACTATCCATACTGCGATAGTGTGGCTGATATGAAAGAAAAAAACAAACTATATTTCAATGGTACAAGGCAAGAGCTGATTGACCAGGGATATGAGCCTTGTAAACGATGCAATCCGTAGCCATTGAGGTCAAAAATATATTATAATAAAAAGCATTCTTGTTATTTCACACAGAAATCCGCTCTAATTGCTTTTTTTACAAGAATATGAAAAAAGGTAAATAGGCTCAATTATCATACGTCATCTTATTAGGGGGAATAGCGAAACTATGAAGTCTAAACGAAATAAAGAACTCATGTCATACATTCTGATCATTCTCGGAGCGATCATGGCCAGCTTCTCAGTTGCCCTTATCCTGTTACCTAACGATGCTATCGATTATGGAACGGCAGGAGTAGCAATCATTATCAGCAAGAAGACTGGCTTGCCACTTGGACCATGCGTATTCGGAGTTTTCATTCCATTCATAATTGCAGGATTTATAGTCCTTGGTAAAAGATTCACCATCAAAGCCGTTATAGGTTCTCTTGCCTACACTTTAGGAATCGAATTTTTTGAAGAAATCCCATTTGAAATCAGTACAGAACATTTCCTTGCAGTAGCTTTTGGCGGAGCCCTACTCGGTGCCGGATTATCACTTATCCTGCGCTATGGCGGCTGCATTGACGGATCAGAGATACTTGCCAATATTGTAGTCAAAAAACTATCTGACAAGACTGGACGAAATTATAGCATGACACCGGTTTTACTTGCATTTAATGCATGTGTCTACCTTACTGTATTTATAACTATTGATGCAACAGCAGCCCTCCTGAGCCTTCTGGTTTATGTGGTTGCTACAGCAGTGATCGACCACTATACAGATCACTTTGAAGCTATCAAGCAGGTTACTATCATCACGCAGGATCCTGAAGCTATTATTCAGGATATCAAGACAAGACTTAATAAGACCTGCACTATCATGGATTCCAGAGGAGCAATTGCAGGAGAGAACAACACCCTCATCTGCTACATCAGTTATTTTGAATTGCCGATCATGAAAGAGATCATCTCAACTAACGCAGGAAGCTTTAGTACAGTCTCAACCATAGACGAGATTTTAAGATGATCTGTTTTGCATTGACTTGCCTGTCAATACATGATATATTCTGACTTGTAGGCTTTGAAGACCTGCAAATATAATTAAATACAAGACAAGGGGAGCTGATAATGGCTGAGAGGTGCAAGAATGCACGACCCTATACCTGATTTGGATAATGCCAACGTAGGAATCGTCGACAGATGGTGGATTGTGCGGACTTAGCACACTCGCCATATGTATATTAGCGTAAATGAGCGTCATCGGATCAGATGGCGCTTTTCTTTTGAGATAAAATAGGTCAGAAGTACACATATCAAAAAGCACCATCTTATCATTACAATAGTGTGGAATTACAATCGCACTATTACATTCTCTCAGCCATGTTCGATTTAATTACATGACCAATGATCTTTGGAATATTCATCCACAAAAACATATCACATCCAGACCAAACTTCAGAGAACGCTTTCGGGACACTGATGCAATTTTGTATGCAATTACTGACAGGCAGTTAATACAAAAAAATGCGAAGGACATGCCAGATAGCATCCTACAGGCAATCCTTGGCGGAGCCACCATGATCCAGCTTCGTGAAAAAAACATAACCACAGCCGACTACATAGCCATAGCAGCAAAGGCTTTGGAAATCTGCCAGTACTACGATGTTCCGCTTATCATCAACGACAACGTTGAAGTATGTCTTGCTGTTAAGGCAGCAGGAGTGCACCTTGGACAGGATGATGAGTCAATTATCAAGGCCAGAGAGATCCTTGGACCAGACTACATAATAGGAGCTACAGCCCACAACCTGCAGGAGGCGGAGCTGGCCTATCAGCAAGGAGCAGACTACCTCGGAGTTGGAGCAGCCTTTGGCTCAGATACCAAAAAAGATGCCAAGCCTATTACAAGTTTTGAGACCTACAGAGACATTACCTCCCACGTCCCTATTCCTGTAGTGGCTATTGGAGGCATCACAGCAGATAATCTACATCAACTGGCAGGACTTGGACTATCTGGAATTGCAGTGATATCAAGCATATTTGGTGCTAATGATATACAAGAAAGTACAAAGCACCTTAAAGAAAAAGCTAAGGAGGAATTGTAAAAACGAAAAAGAATACAGCACTTACAATAGCAGGAAGTGATTCAAGCGCAGGAGCAGGAATACAGGCTGATCTTAAGACCATGCATGGCTGCGGAGTATATGGAATGAGCGCTATCACAGCGATCACAGCTCAAAATACCACAGGAGTAAAGAGCATCCTTAAGGTTCCCGGACAGGTGCTGGCAGACCAGCTTGATATGGTGTTTACAGACATATACCCCGACGCTGTCAAGATAGGAATGACTTTTCACAGCGAGCTTATTGGGATTATTGCTGATCGCCTCAGACATTACAAAGCACGCAATATCGTCCTTGACCCCGTAATGGTTGCCACAAGCGGGGCAAGACTTATGGAAGAGGATAGCATTGAATCCCTCTGCAATAGCCTCATTCCCCTGGCAAGCCTCATTACTCCCAATATCCCTGAAGCTGAGGTACTCCTAGGAGGCGGAACCATAGCAGGCAAAAATGATATGCAACAGTCTGCAAAAAAAATAGCGGATAAGTACGGATGCGCTGTGCTCATAAAGGGCGGCCACATGGTAAAAGACAATCTGTCCTCAGACGTTTTGGCAACAACTGATGGAACTCTACTATGGTACGAGTCAGTCAGAGTAGATAATCCCAACACCCATGGTACTGGATGCACCTTATCCAGCGCCATTGCATCATATCTGGCCAAAGGCTATGACATTGAAGACAGTATTGGCATGGCCAAGACCTACCTCAGCAGATCCATCAAAGAACAGCTGGACCTGGGCCAAGGTCATGGTCCGCTATGGCATGTTTTTGTTTAGTGACAGGGAGAAAATATCAATATAGAAAGTGAGAAAGATATGAAAACAGAATCAGCAATTAAAAATGACAATAATGAAAGCAAGGTTATTCAGATGCAGCGCCATTATCACACCCAGATGGAAGCAGCCAGAAAGGGAATAGTAACACCTGAAATGGAGGTAGTTGCTGCAAAGGAAAATAGAGATACTGAATTTATCAGACAGATGGTAGCAGAGGGAAAAGTAGTTATTCCGGCTAATCCAAATCATAAAGGTCTTGATCCAAACGGCGTAGGTAGTATGCTCAAGACCAAGATCAATGTCAATCTGGGAGTCAGCAGAGACTGCAAAGATCTCGATGTAGAGATGGAAAAAGTTATGACTGCAGTAAATATGGGTGCAGAAGCCATCATGGACTTATCAAGCCATGGGGATACACAGCCATTTAGACAGAAACTCTGCAATAGTTGTCCGGCAATGATCGGAACAGTGCCAATCTACGATTCAGTTATCCACTATCAGAGAGACCTTGCATCCCTTACAGCCAAGGATTTTGTGGATGTAGTACGCCTCCATGCCGAGGATGGTGTGGATTTTGTTACCCTTCACTGCGGTATCAGTAGAAATACAATCGACCAGATCAAAAAAGGTAAACGAGAGATGAACATTGTCAGCCGTGGCGGAAGCCTTGTGTTCGCCTGGATGGCCATGACTGGAGAAGAGAATCCATTCTATGAATATTATGATGAAATCCTTGAAATCTGTAGAAAACATGATGTGACCATCAGTCTTGGAGATGCTTGCCGTCCGGGATGTCTGGCTGATGCCACTGACAGATGCCAGATAGAAGAGCTTATCCGACTTGGAGAACTAACAGAGAGAGCTTGGGCCAAAGATGTTCAGGTCATGGTAGAAGGCCCTGGCCATGTACCAATGGATCAGATTGAAGCCAACATGAAGATACAGCAGACCATCTGCAAAGGCGCACCATTCTACGTACTTGGACCTCTTGTAACAGACATAGCACCAGGCTATGACCACATTACAGCAGCTATCGGCGGAGCTATTGCTGCGGCAGCAGGCGCAGCCTTCCTGTGTTACGTAACTCCTGCCGAACACCTTGCTCTGCCAAATGTTGATGATGTCCATCAGGGGATCATTGCCAGCAAGATAGCTGCCCACGCAGCCGATATTGCCAAAGGCATACCTGGCGCCAGAGATCAGGATGACCGCATGGCCAAGGCTCGTAGAAAGCTTGACTGGGATGCCCAGTGGCTCGAAGCCCTCGACCCTGCCACAGCCAAGGCTATCAGAGATAGCAGAGCACCAGAAGATGACCACAGTGACACCTGCAGTATGTGCGGCAAGTTCTGCGCTGTTCGCAGCATGAACAAAGCCCTTGCTGGTGAGTACATTGATATCCTGTAATCAGATGAAAGTATGCAAAATCTTTATTTCAAAAAATGCATGTTAATATACATCAATATGGTATACTACAATCTGTAGTAGTTAATGCTAACTACAAGAAATGATAATAAAACATAATAGAAAGGATAGATTTGCTAGACAAAACTAGGAATTATATAGGTTTGCATTTACTATAGGATAGGAAAAAAGCAAGCTAATTATAAAAATCACGTTTTGACCAAATCAGGTATACATTATGAAATTTCAGGATATGCCATACAGCCGAGTTGACATTGATAAACTCGCATCCGAATTCAAGAGCCTCGAAGAAGCCCTTGACCGCGCCGCATCAGGTGAGGAGCAGTTTGAAGTACACAAGAAATACTACGAACTCACTAACCATGCTGCAACTAACATGACAATCGCTGAGATCCGTCATGACATCGATATGACAGATGAATTCTATAGCGCAGAACAGGACTACTATGATGAGAAGAGACCTGTTTACTCCAACATGATAGTTTCTTACCAGAAGAAGCTTTACAACTCACCATACAGAGCTTATCTGGAGGAAAAAATCGGCCCGGTAGCATTCAAGAACATTGAACTTGCTATGAAATCCGTTGATGAAAAAATCGTTCCTCTCATGCAGGAAGAGAACCAGCTCAATTCTCGCTATAACAAGCTCCTTGCTACAGCCAAGATTGACTGGAATGGAGAAGAGCTCAACCTCTCTCTTATGAATCCATACCTGCACAACAGCGATAGAAACGTTCGTATTGAAGCTTACAAGAAATACACAGAATTTTTTGCCAACAATAAAGAAGAGCTTGATGATATCTATGACAAGCTGGTCAAAAATCGTACAGCTCAGGCCAACGCACTTGGCTATGATAACTACCTGCCACTTGGCTATGCACGTATGAACCGTAACTGCTATGACAGAAATGACGTAGCATCTTTCAGAGCTCAGGTCAAAAAAGACTTCGTGCCACTTGCAGAGCAGCTCCATGACAGAAGAAGACAGCGTCTTGGACTTGCCAAACTTCATTTTGAAGATGAAGGCGTATACTTTACAAATGGAAACCCTGCACCAATCGGTACTCCAGAGCAGATTCTTGAAGCAGGAAGAAAGATGTACAACGAGCTCTCACCAGAGACAGCCAAGTTCATGAACTTCATGTGCGACAATGATCTTTTCGACGTACTTGGCAGAAAGACCAAAAAGACTGGCGGATACATGACATATCTTCCGGATTACAAGTCACCATTCATTTTTGCTAACTTCAATGGCACAAGCGGAGACGTAGACGTTATCACACATGAGTGCGGACACGCATTCCAGGGATTTGTAGCAGCAGAGGATCCTATCCTCGAGCATGCAGACATCACAATGGAGACAGCAGAAACACACTCAATGTCTATGGAATTCTTCACAGAGAGATGGATGAACATGTTCTTTGGTGACAGAGCAAAAGATTATGTTGATATGCACCTTGAAGACAGCGCAGCATTTATTCCTTATGGAACAATGGTTGATGAATTCCAGGATATCGTATACGCCAACCCTGGACTTTCACCAAAACAGCGTAACGAAGCTTGGAGAGACCTTGAGCGTCAGTACAAGCCACACCTTGATTACTCAGGAAATGAATACTTTGAACAGGGCGGCTTCTGGCAGAAACAGCACCACATCTATGATCTGCCTCTCTACTACATTGACTATGCTATTGCACAGACCAATGCACTCCAGTACAAAGTATGGATGGATAAAGACTTCAAGGCAGCTTGGGATAGCTACTTAAAACTCTGCAGGCTCTCAGCATCAGACTTCTTTACAGGACTTGTTCCTCAGGTTGGCTTAAATAGCCCATTCGAAGATGGATGCTTAAAGAATGTAGCAGGAAAGCTCCTCTAATAAAATGATAAATCCAAAGTGTGTTTTTATCTGAATTAAACCATAATTAAACGCTATATTTATAGTTTTAGCAATGCTTTAAAGAGCTTAGAATAGTAATATGTTCTAAGCTCTTTTTGGCTCTAAGGGATTTGGATTTTAGGAGAAAAAATGAAAAGCAATGTACTTAAAAAAATATGCGTAATAGCAACAACGACACTGGTACTCTGCGGATGCGCAGACCAGGAAATGACAGAGGCTGTTCCAGACAGTCAGTCAGCAGAAACAGCTACTCAAGAGATAAGCAATGTGGCAGATGAGGCTGACACAGTTGAAGAAAACACTGCAATAGAAGATTCAACACAGACGAGCCAGGATACAGCTGACAATGCATCAGAACAAGACAAAATAGTTGTTGAACGAACTGGAGATATTCCGGAAGAGTATGAAGACGGAAGCATATATAAGAAGACATTCGAAGAAGCTGGCATAACTACTTATACCCCGGATGAAATGGAAAAAATATTAGAAGATAAGGAGTAAGCTTGTGCATAAAATCAAACTTGAAAAAATCTTATTTGTAATATCGTTCATAATTTGTGCAGTTATGATGTTCTTTATCCATCGCGGACAGCAGAATATCATAAAATTCTATGATGTAAGTAGTGAACGCTATGTTGATATAGATATAAAAGAAAAAGATTTCATAAGAGGAAACTTTACTTCACTCCACACTGCTGCATTAGGGTATTTGCAGGATTATGCCTATATTTTTCATACAGCTCAATACCCGCAATCTTTTTCTGAATATCATAAAGAACCAGAGAAAATGGAATATTGCATTGACGTTACATCCCTATATCCCTTCCTGATCCTGGATGATAGAACTCAGAGATATGGTTACATAGATGTGGATGGCAAGATTGTAATAGAACCACAATATTTATCTGCCAGCGAATTTGATGAGAATGGACTTGCCTTTGTATATGGCTTTATGAAATGTAATATTGCAGTTGTTTGTGTAATTGACCAATATGGAAATTACATTATTGACCCTGATTTGGAAGCTGATTACATATTAATATCGCCTGATTATAAGTGGATATTTGTTAAGAGCATGGTCCATTACAATGGTTCAGATTATTGGTGTTTTAGCTTAGATGGATCTCAGTGTCAGGCAATCACTCATGATGATTTCTTTAACGTATGTAGGAAAACTGATGTTTATTTTACACAATACTCCTATGTATATGATGAGGAGATATTGGACGGCCTGGTTGATAAAATTGATTTTGGAGGAAAATGATGCCTGAATTAAAAGATTATTTGATATCAAGGTCACCACTTTATTATGTGCTGACAGTATCAGCTATCATATTTTTGGAAACGCTCAACGGTGACATGGATTTTTATATAGGTCAAAATGTATTTTTTATACTTCAATTACTAAGATTTATTTTCGCAGTCATGATCGTAAGACTTATAAGTGACTATCGTAAAAAATATAATAATAAAGAGGTAAAACTGATTCATTGTTCCAATGTGATCTTTGGAGTTTTAGCAATTATCTGCGGGATAGATTGGTTTGCATCAGCTGTTTCTACGATGTTGTCTTTTTATGATGTGGCAAACTATTATATATTTGTTATCATTGCTGAAAATGTATTATTCTTTGCAGGCATTTTTCTTATCTGCCTTCATAGAAAAAATAAAACAGATACGGCGATATTTACCACACTGTACACTCTATGTGCGATAACTTTATTTAATCTTTTATATAGAGTGTGGACTGATACATGCGGATACAATGGTCCAACGTTATATACATTTTTCATGCTCGCCGTTTTCCTTTTACATATGTACTTAATCCTGTTAAGCCTTGGACTAAGCTATGAATTATCCGGCGAACTACAATAATGATCCCAGGGGACGGGGTCAATGGTCTATTTTTCATATCATCAAACACCATATAGACACAGCAAAAACGGACAGTTCCAGCAACTGCCCGTTTTTATAAGGGTCATTTACAGCTCATAATAGTCCGCTGTTACATATTTAGTCTCACTATCTTCCAATTCAGGACTTCCCACAGAAACAGGCCTTTCAAATATACTTCTAAATATACCGCCAATGCCTGACCCATCTGTACTTACAAGTGCCACATCACTTGAAACACTGACAACTGCAGATCTTTGTTCCGGGCTACAATTAATCTTGGCAATATCAGACAGCTGCAGCCTTTGCAATATCATATCAGCTGGAATATCAGCAGCAATCTTCACCAGCGCACAGTCTGTTATCTTTACTCCCTGTTCGTTTGAAAGTAACAACTCTTTATCGACATTCAATACGGCATGATCAGAAATGGTATGCATGCGCATTACTATGAGCTTCTTACACTGTGCTCCCATATCATTAAATGCACGAGCATGCTCCTTGTCGACTCTGACTGTGCCATCTACATAGAGACTACTTAACTTATCAAGCACAGCGCCGCTTTCAGCATTGATCATGATATCGCCAATGATATACAGGTCAGAGCCGTAAGTATTTACCATGCTCTCCGTCAGGACCTCGCAGTCATCAAATCTGACAATCGTAACATTATCCGGCACTTCCTCAATCTTTGCCTCAATATTTATCACCTGCAGACCAGCTTCAAGATGACATTTTCTGATATAGAATTTATCAGTGCTTAGTTTTACATTTTTGCTCACCAGTACTCCAAAATCAGTTTCCTGATCCATGTCGATTATAGATTTGGCTGCAAAATAGCCTGAATCTTGCTTTGCACGCATTGGAAAATATTTATCCAGCCCATAATTGTTGTCCAGAAGAGTGTAGCCGTCAGGATATACCTTGGAAACTCCATTTATAGACATATTAGAGTATGGAAGATTGGATGAAATACTTTTTGGCAAAAGAATCATTCCATTAACGGTAATTCGTTTATATTTTTTGATGACTTCTTCAGAACCCTCTTTTATCTTCAGGACACCATTGATATTAAGAATAGTCCCCTCCTGAGGATTAGTATTAGGATCTATGTCCATCTGTCCATTGATGTTCTGAGTGATCACATTAGAATCATTCTCTTCATCGCCATTTCTATATTCATCTGCAGTTATGGAAAAAGGCAATTTCTTCAGAATATTCCTACTTCTGTCATCCACGATTATTTCGTCCGCAACAATTATGATCTCGTCATAATCCACATAGTTCTGTTCGTTTATCTTTCTGGCTTCTACCACATCACTTGTAATATGTAATTTCATTGGCGTATCCTTCCTTTATTGATTATTTTGAAAAAATTATTCATTATCTAAAAATGCTATTTTCCAAGCTGCTCCCTAAGATGCTTTCGCGCATCTGACAGCTTGCTTCTCACTGTGCCGGGCGGGATGCCCATCATTTTGCCTATCTGTCCTGAAGTAAATCCATTTAGATATTTCATGGTAAAAAGCTTACCCTCAAGACTTGGAAGCGAGTTGATCAGGTCAAAAAGATCCTTTTCAGAATATATATCACGGGTGATCACATCTTCCGGAACCTCGTCAATCAGCGTTTCTCGCTTGTTTTTTCTGCAGATATCAAGGTATGCGTGTTTGATAGTCGTGTACAACCAGGATCTCTGCTGCTCATAGCTAAGACTGCTTATGCTCTCAAAATGGTCTATCGCCCGTAAAAAAGCTTCCTGAACAAGTTCCTGTGATAGATAAGAGTCACCTGTCAGCATCTGGCACCATTTGTACAATTCATTATGAAGTTTGTTATAGAGCTCTGTTATTTCTTGTTCCATGGTTGCCTCTGTATACATTTTTTAAAAACAAATTTCTATCATATTCACAATTATATGCTCTCTCTAGATAATACCAACTATCTATTGAATGACTATTGTTTTTTTGCTTGCGATAAATAAGGTATGATCTGTATAAATTGTCTAACATAGGACCTCCTGATAATAGAATTGATCAAGTCATGAACCTCACCGGACATTCTGCCTGCATTCCATAAGTAGTAACCATGCCATACCGCCGGACTGCAGCATCTGTCATTTCTTTTGGTAAAAATATAAAGATATATACCTTTGATTTAGCGCTTTCATATATATAACGTTTCAACTTGATAAAGTGTTGAAAAAAAATAAAGAAATTTTTTTTAATCATCTCAAAAAATATCGTGCAAAGAAAACTTTGCAAAAAATGCAAAACGTACTTGACATATTATGCAAAGTTAACTATACTGAAAATGTAAAGCGAACTTGGCATAAAACAAGGGGGCAATATGAAAAATAAAATAAGAGAACTAAGAAAGGCTAAGAAATTGTCTCAGCAGGAACTTGCAGATATAGTTGGTACAACCAGACAGACTATCACCTCGATAGAAGTTGGAAAATATACTGCATCTTTAGGACTTGCATACAAGATAGCCCACACATTTGATCTGACGATCGAAGAAGTATTTGATTTTAGCGAGATAACGGAGGATATGGAGTAATGGAAAAGAAATTAGAAAAAATGAAAAAAGAGATTCAGCGTCAGAATGCAGTTTTAACAGGATTGTTCAGTATTGCATCAGGATTATTAGTTTTATCAAATTCGGGATTTCTGGCAAGGCATTATACTGGGGGACAATATGCTGATTTTATCGACGGTTTTATTCTTGGACTCGTAATAGTAACTGATATTATATGTATTTTCAGATTGGTTAAAAATCAGGCAGCTATAAAAGATGAAAAGAAGCTTACAAGACTCTACAATGAAATGAACGATGAGAGAACAAAGCAGATTAATGCTCTGGCAGGAGGCAATTCTGTTAAAATGTCTATGATACTGCTTATTGTAGTTGCTCTGATTGTGAGCTTTATCAGCTTTGAAGCATTTCTTGGCATTATTGGAGCAGTTGTTGTTATTGGCCTTGTTCATAAAGGAATGGTACTCTATTACAGTAGAGTAGAGATTTGAGTGATATTAAATAAAAGATAGTCTGTTGTAATTACTATTTTCCTAATTACAACAGACTTTTTTGCGCTTTATTATCTGAATTCTGATATTTGCTATCGCAAAAATGATAACAGCCACCGAAATGACTAATGTATACTAAATTCCGTTAATTTTTACCAGAAATTACCTGTTGATATTTAAAAAAATGAAAAAACAACAGAACATATCATAGTATTCCGATAGCTAACAAACGAAAAAATGATATAATTGTATCATGTCTTCTTTATTATCGTATATATACTTGTGGATACAAACAAAAAACACAAAGTGAAGGACATAAAAGACTTATGGAGGGGATAAGACAATGAACAACATATTAACCATGTGGAGAAAACAAATCCATACTGGAAACAGATTATTGGTATCACTGATGTCACTGATCATGATGATGGTGATGATCATCAGCTGCATAGGAATGACAGGTTGTGGAAAAAGCAAAGCAGCCCTTACCCAGTACTGGGCTGAAGATTCAGAGGCAGCCCAGAGCCTTAGAGACTACGTAAAAAAAGTAACTAATAAAAACGATGCAGATAATTTTATCCCGGAGGAAGACCGCATAGCAGTATTTGACATGGATGGAACACTTACCTGCGAGACCTATTACACATATTACGATACTATGATGTTTATCAACTACTGTCTGGTTGATCATCCTGAAAAAGTATCAGATGAATTAAAGGCAGCTGCAGAAGAAATCCAGCCGGGATATACAGCAGGAGAAGAACTTGCAAGAAATTTTGCCAAGGCCTATGCTGGCATGACAGTTCAGGAGCTTTATGACTATGCTGTTGAGTTTGGTCAAAAAGAGACTGACAGCTTCCAGAATATGAGATATATAGATGGATTCTACTTACCAATGGTAGAAGTGGTAAAATATTTATATGATAACGGTTTTACAATCTATGTAGTAAGTGGTACAGAGCGTACAACTACAAGAGCCATCATAGCCAATTCACCAATCAGCGAATATGTATCACCATCCCACGTGATTGGGACTGAGTTTGAAGTCAAGGTAAAAGGCTATGAAGACGTATCTTCAAACATGGATTTCAAATACGCAGATGGCGATGAACTGGTATTTACTGGTGGCTTTGTACAGAAAAATCTTAACGCCAATAAGTCCATCTGGATCGAAAGAGAAATTGGACAGAGACCTGTCCTTGCCTTTGGCAATAGCGGCAGTGATACAAGCATGATGAATTATGTTCTTGATGAGAGAAATCCATATCCATCTGAGGCTTACATGATAGTAGCTGATGACGATGTTCGTGAGTGGGGTACTCAGAACTGGGAAGAAAAGTCTGCTTCATACACAGAGCAGGGTTATGTTCCAATTTCAATGAAAAATGATTTCTATAAGATCTACCCTGATACGATCATCAGATCAGAACAACAATACAATGAAGTCGAAGATGGCAACGCAGCATAATATCCAATGATTCATCAAATGCGTAAAAACAAACTGAGGGAGAAGATTATGAAAAGGAACAGAAAAAACATCTTAGCAGCATTAACAATTGCCACCGCACTTACATGCACAGCATGTGCAGGAGGCGCAACTCAGACAGAGGATGCCCAGAATGATACACTAAGTACCACGGATGAAGCTACATCTACAGAGCAGACAATAACTGCCCGGACAGATACCTCAGAAACAGCCAATTCTGCTGTCGCTTCATCAGAAGAATTGGCTGAGGCCCTCGCGGATAGCTCTGCTACAACAGATGCTGCACTTCCACCTTACGAGTACCCTGGTCCGGAGCTGTTTTACTCAGTTTTGTTCAGCTATCTTATTGATGAATTAAGCCCGTATTATTCAGAAGCAGACGTTTGCATCCCTTGCCCTGTTATAGTGCACATGGATGAAGAAGATAATAATGATATCAAGGTATATGGCAATTTCTGGATATTCAACTATGACCTGAACGGCGATATCCTTGAAAACACCTCTGGCGGCTCATATCCGGGTTGCATCCACTTAAAGAGCACTGACGAAGGATACGAAGTTACAAGCATGGAAGTAGTGGAAGATGGCAGCAACTATACAGAAAGTGCCAAAGAAATCTTCGGAGAATATTATGACGCTTTCGTTGAGGCAACAAGCAATTCAGAACAGACCGAGTCTATCCGCGCCCAGATAATAGCCAACTATGTAGCAGCCAATAACCTCTCGATAACAGCTTATCAGGATTACGGCTGGGACCCGGTGACACTTCCGGAAGAGAATATAGATTCGTTTTATAGTAAATTAGATTGATTCTCATTATGCCCCGCCGTTCACCTATATTCTTCATTTTGCAAAAAAGATTGTGAGAAAAACTTATCTGCACAATGGAGTTATTGCACGAAATAGTGTATAATCGACATATGAAATTCTTGCGACTTCAAACATTATTTTGGCTTTTTTAAAAGAAAGGGTGGGGAACAAAATGGATGCAAAAATGCAGGAGAAAGTATCATCAATCGTTAAAAAGATCCAGTCGGATCCAAAGCTCTTAAAGGAATTTGAAACTTCGCCAGCCAAGGCTATCGAAAAGGTTGCGGACATAGATATTCCTGATTTCCTTGAACCACAAATTGAAAAGGTTGCAAAGGAAGCAATTGCTAAGGGCGTAGATCCTATGGATATAGTTAAGAAATTTATTAAGTGATTAGAAAAGGCTTCCAACACAACTTGGGAGCCTTTTTTATATCATAGCTTTCCTATGATATAAAAAACGCTCCGCTAAGGATGCGCACTCGCGCGATAGGTAAATGTTGCATAAATGCAACCGCGCTCGGCGCTGAGTCAACGGGGACGTATCAAAATGACTCACATACGAAAAAAGTTTTACGGAGGGAATTATGCTTAGAGACGGAAAAATATGGATTGCAAACAACATCAATAATGAACCTGTTTATTTGAACCCATCCATGGCCAACAGGCATGGACTCATTGCAGGTGCTACAGGAACAGGTAAGACAATTACTCTCAAGGTTTTGGCAGAGAGCTTTAGTGACATGGGTGTGCCGGTATTCCTTGCTGATGTTAAGGGAGATTTGGCAGGCATGTGCGAAAGCGGCGTGGATTCAGAGGATATGCAAAAGAGAATCCAGAAATTCGGTCTGGCTGAAGCTGGATTTACTTTTGACAAATACCCTACAACTCTGTTTGATATATTTGGAAAAAATGGAATCCCGCTCAGGACAACCATTTCAGAGATGGGCCCTGTGTTACTTGCCAGGATCCTTGACTTAAATGACCTTCAGAGTGATATTCTTGCAATTACCTTTAAGATTGCAGACGACAACAACCTGCTCCTTGAGGACACTAAAGACCTCAAGGCTATGCTCAACTACATATCAGAAAATAACAAAGAGCTTGCTGCAGAATATGGAAATATCAGCAAAGTCAGCATCTCTGCCATAATGCGAGCTGTAGTTGCCATGGAGATGGCAGGTGGAGAAGAGTTTTTTGGTGAACCAGCCATCAATATCATGGATTTCATCCAGCGCGATCAGAACGGACGAGGCATGATCAATATTCTTGATAGCCAGAGCCTTATCAGCAATGGCGCACTTTATTCTATATTCCTTCTTTACCTGATGGCAGAGCTGTTTGAGACAATGCCAGAAGTCGGAGACCTTGAAAAACCAAAACTCGTATTCTTCTTTGATGAGGCACACCTTCTGTTCAACGGTGCATCCAAGGCTCTCATGGAGAAAATCGAGCAAGTCATCAAGCTTATCAGATCCAAAGGAGTAGGAATCTATTTTGTAACCCAGAACCCAAGGGATATCCCTGACGCTGTCCTCGCACAGCTTGGAAATAAGGTTCAGCACGGCCTTAGAGCATATTCCCCCGCAGAGCAAAAGGCGGTCAAGGCAGCAGCACAGTCCTACAGAGAAAATCCTGATTTTGATACCCAGGAGGCAATCCTTGCACTTGGCACAGGAGAGGCTGTTATTTCAATGCTTGGCGAAGATGGCATACCAGAAATGGTACAGAAATGCTGCGTACTTCCTCCTAGGAGCAAGATGGGCAGCATAGATGACGCTACTCGCGAAAAAGAGATCAAGAACAACTTCTTATACACCAAATACGCAACTGCAATAGACAATGATTCTGCTTATGAATTCCTTCAGCGAATGGGACTTGAAGCCCAGGCTGCTGCAGAGAAACAGGCTGCAGAAGAAGCTGCTGCAAAAGAAGCTGAGGCTGAGGCCAAAAAGAAAGCTAAACAAGAGGAAGCTGAAGCCAAAAAAGCAGCCAACTCCAAGAAAAAAGCAGTTAAGTCTGTAACTACCACAGTTGGCGGAACCGTTGGACGTGAAGTGGGTAAAGCTGTTGGCAAAAACTTTGGTAAGTTTGGCAAGACTCTTGGTGGCAACGTAGGCGCAAGCCTTGGCCGCGGTATATTAAATACCTTGTTCAGACTTAACTAATGTTAGACAACGAAGCAGCACACTAAGCTATTTGTATATTTATAACAAAACGATTATAATGATAGTAACTATACGATATAACGTCTAAATGATTCGGGTAGCAAATGGTCCATGGGACTTTGTATTCAAATTGCCTGTATGTAAGACCCTTACAACAAAGTGATAAGAATTCATATATATCAGGAGGCTGCTATGAACGACAATTTTTCCAAGCTCATTCTTACAAATGATAATCTGCCTATGGTTGAACAGATGGCAGAGAATATTCCGGGAGGCTTTTTTATCTATAAAGATACTGAAAAAGCAGAGATCATTTATGTAAATAAAGCCGTTTTGGAATTGTATGGATGCGACAATCTGGAAGAATTCAAGCTTCATACCGGCTACAGCTTCAATGGAATGGTACATCCTGAGGATTACGTTAAGATTCAGTCTGCAATTGATTTTCAGATCGATCGAAGTGAGACCAACACAGATTATGTTGAGTACAGGATTATCAGAAAAGATGGCAGCGTAAGATATGTTGAAGATTTTGGACACTTCTCTCAGACAGAGGATTTTGGCAATATTTACTATGTATTTATCACCGATGTCACTGATAAGTATAAACTGGGCATTGCTCAAAATGCATTTTTGTTCAATGCTGCTCATGATGTAAAAACACCGCTTACAGAAATTGGTTCTTACATAAAACAACTGAAAGAGAGCATTGGAGGCAAGATGCCTGATGCACAATATGCTTCCAGGATAGAAGAATCCTGCCTCTATGCAACAGGGATCATAGATGAGCTCGTAGAAGCAAGTGAGATCAACATTGCACATCCTGAGCCACAGGAAGTTATCTGCAATCTGGATGAGGAAGGTGTCAAGTTACAGAGCATGGCTCAGGCAAAAGAAGTAGTGAAAGAGCAGAACTTCTACTTTGACCTGCCTTCAGTTCTGGTTTATATGGATCCTGAATTGTTTGAAAGAATACTTGGAAACCTTATCCAGAATTCTATCAAGTTCACGCCTGTAGGCGGAAGTATTGATGTTACTGGAAAAATGATACAAAAGACAGAGTCAGGCTATGGAAGATTTGAATTTTCCATAACTGATAATGGTATTGGTATGTCTGAAACATACCTGCAGCGCGTGTTCAGCGTATTTGATCAGGGCGACCCTGATGCTGAAGTAGAGTATATGGGTGCCGGCGTAGGCCTTGTATTGGTAGAAAAAGCAGTCTGCGCTATGGGCGGAAGCATTACAGCGACTAGCGCTCCTGGTCAGGGAACGACGATTACAGTTTACCTGCCACTTAGATTATATGAGGATTACAAGGCACCTCAGATTGCTGAAAATGGCGATCCTGAAGGATGCAAAGGACATATCCTTGTAGCTCAGGCAGTTGATGCGGACAGAGAAAAACTGGAATCAATCCTCATAGAAGAAGGATACACTGTAGATGCTGTATCTGATGGCTGTGATGCCTTTGATCTGTTTAAATGTCACAAGCCAAATTACTATGACCTTGTATTCACAGGAGTCAAGATGCCTGTAATGACAGGCTATGAATTGCTTCGCAGGATACGTCGCCTTAATAGGGTAGACGCCAAGACTACGCCTGTTTATGCCATCAGCTCCCACAATCAGAAAGAGGATAGACTCCGTATGGCTGAAAGTGGAGCCAATGGTCATGTTTCAAAACCGGTTGAAGCAGATAAGATCAAAGAGATACTTGAAACATTATCAGTTTGATCATTCAGCGCATCTTGTATTTTTGATTAATGATGTATAATATATAATTGGTAACAATCTTTGTCTGTGGGTTGTATGCTAAAAATCCATGATTGGAGATAAAGATGATTACGATTAAAGAAATTGCTGCACAACTTAATATGAGCACGACAACAGTTTCAAATGTTATACATGGTAAGACCGGTGAGGTTTCACCTCAGACAATTGAGCGTGTTCAGGAATTCCTTAAAAAAGTCGATTACGTACCCAATATTAACGCAAGAAATTTAGCACAGAATAAGTCTGGAATAATAGGCTTTGCTATGAAAGCGCGAGCTGATAAGTATTCCAACCTCCTTACTGATCCTTTCGTATCAGAGATGGTTGGTGGTATCGAGGCCGCAGTCCGCAAGGCTGGTTATTTCATGATGATCTATATCTCAAGCGATATAGGCGAGATCATGCGCAGAGTATCTACATGGAATGTAGATGGACTGCTTCTTTTTGGTATGCTTGATGATGACGGCATAAGAGTCAGTGAGAAGTACAAAAAGCCTATAGTGTGCATCGATACATACAGTATTGAAGGACTTAAGCATTTTACCAACGTTGGACTTGAGGATGAAAAAGGCGCCTACGATATGGCCAAATACCTTATAGACAACGGACACAGGAAGATTGCCTTTATTTCTGATAACAAAAAAGGCGTTGACCTTGCCAGATTCATGGGCTATAAAAAAGCTCTTGCAGAGGCCGGGATCAAATTCAAAGAGGAAGACTTCCTGCAGATAAGACCTCATCCTAGCGAAGTCGAACAGAGCCTTGACGAGATATGTCAAAAAGCTAAAAACTATACAGCCATCATGTGTGTTTCTGATCTATATGCTGTCATGCTCATGGCAGCCTTATACGATAGACACATTGACGTGCCGGGAGATGTATCAGTTGTAGGATTTGACGATAATGACCTTGGAAGATATCACAGACCTGCCCTTACAACAGTCCATCAGGATGTTAAAGCCAAATCTGTCAAAGCAGCTGAAACACTTGTTAAGATCATCAACGGTGAGCTTGGCCCTAACAATCAGATCAAGTTCCCTACAGAGCTCGTTATCAGAGATTCAGTAAAAAAATTAAATTGATCCATATTATGACCCCGTCCCTAGGGGTCATTTTTTTTCCCAAAATGACCCCTTAACCCCGTCCCCTAGGGTCATTTTCTCCACCCACATTCTCCTTTTGCGCAAATGGAGAAACAAATTCACATATTTCTGTTTATCTCTTTGGGAAAAATACCATAAAAAATCCAGTAATTATGCACCTGTTTGTGCAAAATATCCACCCACATTAATTAAATTTTTATAAAGCACTTGCCTTTTGCGCATAAGTATGATATTTTAAATACAAGCATACAACTTACGCGCAAAAGTTAGCGCAAAAGTGTCCCGTGGTTGGGCACTTTCAACAAAAGGAGGGTTATAAAGTGAAAAAGAAAGTATTATCCGTATTATTGGCTAGTGCTATGGTATGCAGTTTAGCTGCTTGTGGTTCTTCAACAACTGAGACCACAACAGAGACCGCAACAGAGACTACACCAGAGACAACAACAGAAGAGAAGACAGATTCTACTTCAACTGAGACTCAGACAGCAGAGACAACTACATCTGATGCAACAGCTTCTTATGAAGCAATCCGTCTCTTAAATGGTAAGCCTGAGATCGATTCTCAGCTTCAGGAACTTGCTGCTAAGTATCTTGAAGAGACAGGCAACACTGTTACTGTTGAGACAATTGGTGGTGACACAAATGCTTCTGACGAACTTAAGAACATGTATCAGGCAGACAACATGCCAGATATCTTCGTTATCGAAGCTAACCAGGCTGCTAACTGGACAGGAATGCTTGCAGACCTTACAGGTGAGCAGTGGACAGAAGATACAGATTTTGAACTTACAGACGATACAATGGGAGTTATAGGATTCCCTTACACAGTAGAAGCTACAGCTCTTGCTTACAACGCAGACGTTCTTGAACAGGCTGGTATCGATCCTTCTACTCTTACAAGCCCAGATGCTTACAAGACAGCATTTGAGACACTTGATTCCATGAAAGATGAGCTTGGCCTCACAGCAGTTCTTGGCTGGTGCGCAGAGCCTGCTAACCTTGGATGGTCTTCAGGTACACACGTATTTGGTCAGTATCTTGATGCAGGACTTGCACTTGATGATACAACATACATCGATCTCTTAAACGATGGCGGACAGATTGATACAGACAGAATGACACACTTCGCAGAATTCATCGGCATGATGAATCAGTATTCAGATCCTGATCTTCTTATCGATGGAACATATGATGAGCAGGTTGCTGGATTTGCAGCTGGTAAGTATGCATTTGTTACTCAGGGTAACTGGATCAATGCTACAGTAACAGCTAGCTCAGATTACACAGGATTTGCTATGGGATTTGCTCCATACGCATTTGAAGATGGCATCGATACAATCATTGCTGGACCACCTTCATACTGGACAGTATATGGCGATGGCAATGTAGACGCAGCTAAGGCATTCCTTCAGTGGGTATCAGAAGATTCAGCTCAGGATATCCTTGTAAATAAAGCTGGTCTTATCAGCCCATTCAATGATTGTGCTTATGCAGCAGCTGATCCTTTCTATGCTAGCATCAAGAGCTACATGGATGCTGGAAAGACATCTGGATGGCACACAATGCTCAAGAAAGATGGTCTTCAGAACGAGACATGTCAGGTATTTGCTGATTATGCTAAGGGAACAATCGCAGATGCTGATGCATTCACATCTACAATTGCAAAGGTTATCAAGGCTTACTACGCAGAATAATTATTCTTGATTTTTTGAAAACCCAATTATCAATGCTTGTTATTTTACCTAAAAATACTTATTCGCTATGAGTATAAACATATCACTTCGGATTGGACTCCTCACAAGTTGGATTGTTCATTACAGGGTGGTACAGGTGGGGCTGTGGCCAAGGCCGCTGCCCCATTTTAAATAAAAAAAGTTTTTTATCAAATGGAGGAATCGGGATGAATGTCAAAAATACCAGCAAGAAACTTATATCGCTGATATGCCTATTTGCGGGACTCATTCTTTTTATCGAATCATTGATCATGGACTTTTCCGGATCAACTAACTCATTTAGAGGGGCTATGTTAGTTGCAGGTATGCTTTTAATTCTTGCAGGGATGTTCACCTTCCCTTCATTAAAGCATCACCGCACGATGGTTAACATTGTATTTTTATTTCCACTGTTATTTACATTTGCAATTACAGTTATCATTCCACTTATATTAGGTATCGGATATTCCTTTACAGACTGGAATGGTATCAAGTACACAGAAGTAGTTGGCTTAGACAACTACATCAAGATGTTTAAACAGCCAAGCTTTATCTGGTCAATTCTTATTACATTTTTATTTGTTATCTTTAACATGATCTTAGTTAATCTTGTAGCATTTTTACTTGCACTCCTGTGCACAACCAAGATCAAGGGACTGGGATTTTTCAGAGCATCATATTTCCTGCCAAACCTTATCGGTGGTATCGTACTTGGTTATATTTGGCAGTTCATATTTAGTAATGTTGTAACTAAATTTACAGCATCTCTGTTTAACCAGAACTATTCAATTCTTTCGGATACTCATACAGCATTTATAGCTATTGTCATCGTTTATGTATGGCAGTATGCCGGATATATCATGCTGATTTATATAACAGGACTTAACACTGTTCCTAGAGATGTTCTTGAAGCATCAGCCATTGATGGAGCTAATGCAACAGAAACACTCTTCCATATCAAGATGCCTATGATTGCATCTACATTTACTATTTGTACATTCCTTACACTTACATCTGCATTTAAGCAGTTTGATGTAAACCTTGCTCTTACTAATGGTACCGGTTCAGTAGACGGATTCCTTGGAGCAGAGAATTACCTGACTAATGGTACTGAAATGCTTGCACTGAATATTTACAGTACAGCAGTTAATAAGAATAATTACGCGCTTGCTGAAGCAAAAGCCGTATTGTTCTTCATCATCCTGGCTTGCGTTTCAATCATTCAGGTCAGAATATCCAATAAGAGGGAGGTGGAAATGTAATGAACAGAAAGCCTAAGACTTCCACATTAGTTATACAGACAATCATTGCGATCATTATTGCTTTATACGTATTATTCCCATTCTTCCTGGTTCTGATCAACTCATTTAAGAGTACAGAAGCTATTACAAAAGATCCTATCGGATTAACAGGAATGAGTTTTAGTCAGTTTTCAACAAATATGACTGACGTTATCAACAATACACACTTCTTATTCTGGAGTGCATTTGGTTCATCAGCAATCATTACAGTACTTTCACTTGTACTGCTTGCTGTATTTGGCGGAATGGCAGCATGGGTTATCTGCCGTAACCACACTGTTTGGTCACAGGTTATATATTTCATATTTATAGCATCTATGATCATTCCTTTCCAGGTAGTTATGCTTCCTCTGATCTCTACATTCAGAGATGTAGGTAAGTTTGTTGGTATACAGATGCTTCAGTCCATACCGGGACTTGTATTTGCTTATTGCGGATTCGGTGGTGCCATGACAGTATTCATCCTTACAGGTTTTATCAAGGGTATTCCTTATGAACTTGAAGAGGCAGCTGGAATCGACGGATGCCCACCAGAAGAGATATTCTTCAGGATCATATTCCCATTGCTCAAGCCTGTTATCACAACAGTAACAATCTTGAATGGTATGTGGATCTGGAATGACTACCTTCTTCCATCAATGATGCTGGGACAGAATGGACGAGTAAAGACTCTTCCTGTTGCTGTTCAGGCCTTTGTAGGATCATACGTTAAGCAGTGGAACCTTATCCTTGCAGCAGCTCTTTTAGCTATCATCCCAATGATCATCGTATTCCTTATCGGACAGAAACAGATCGTTCAGGGTATGGTTGACGGTGCTATCAAGTAAAAAAATAAATCAAGAAACTCCCATTCCTCTAACACGGGAATGGGAATTCTTCTGTGAAAGCTAATTGTAAAAAGGTTTTATAAGCAGCTTTGCAGAAAAAGATTTTCGAAAAGATATAGGAGCAAAAATTATGAATACAAATTATGAAAAAATTAGCACATCTAATGGAAAAGTACTTGAAATCTTAAATGGTTTAAAAGATTACAAAATGATCGATATCCCGGAAGATATCCCGCACGGAGATATGCCTGGAGATAAGATTGAAATTGGAGATACACACAAGGCAAAAGCCGCTGTGATCTTTCCAAGACTGATTGAAGAATTAAAGAGTGTTGTGGCTGCTAATCCTTACGAACGTGCAGTACTTACAGTATGCGGTGGTTCAGGTGTAGGAAAATCAGAGATTGCATCACTTTTATCATATATGCTGACACAGGCAGGAATTAAGTCTTACACACTGTCTGGTGATAATTATCCACATCGTATTCCTAAATACAACGATGCCGAGAGACTTCACCTTTTCAGAGAAGGTGCTATCAGAGAGATGGTAGACGCAGGCGTATTCACACCTGAGAGATTTGAAACAGTTAAAGCCTGGCAGGAAGCTGAAGATGATGCCAATGCAGCACATGTTCAGGACAACCCATGGTTTGCAAGCTATATCAAGGGCGGTAGAGCTGCACTTGAGAAATACCTCGGAACACCAAATGAAACAGATTTTGCTGAAGTGGAAAACATCCTTAAAGCATTCAAAGATGGTGCAAAAGACATCTGGCTCAAGAGAATGGGACGTGATGAGACAGCACTTTGGTATGAAGATGTTGATTTTAGCGATACACAGGTTCTTATCATAGAATGGACACATGGAAACAGCGATTATTACAAGGGAGTAGATGTACCTATCCTTCTCAATTCTACACCTGCTGAGACACTTGCTCACAGACAGGCCAGAAACAGAGATGGCAAGACAGATTCAGCATTTACTACAACAGTTCTTGAGATTGAGCAGGAAGAATTAAAGAGCCAGGCTCACAAGGCTAAGATTATCCTTTCCAAAAATGGTGAGATCCTCAGCTTTGATGATTATCAGAAACTTATGAATGACTGATGTTCAGATTGTTAATATAGGAGATAAGAATGAGTAAATATGTAGATAACGGACCAATGCTCAACGCATATCCGGACAGTATAGGTGGAACACTTGGTGATGTTGTTTCTTTTCTGAAAAAAGATGAAATGAAAGACGTATTTCAGTCCTTCTATATCTTACCAAGTATCTTTAATACAGATCTGGACAGAGGTTTCTCTGTTATTGATTACGGTATCAATGAAGTACTTGCTGACAGACAGGATATCGAAGATCTCAAAGATCTTGGAATGGATCTGAAGCTTGATTTTATTTTGAACCACGCATCAGTGCTGTCAGAGCAGTTTCAGGATATATTAAAAAATGGTGAGAATTCTAAATATAAAGATTTCTTCATCAACTGGAATAAATTCTGGGAAGGCTGTGGAGAAATGACTGAAGATGGTTACATCCAGCCAAGAGAAGAATATATCAAGGATATGTTCTTTAGAAAACCGGGACTTCCTATCCTTATGGTGAGAATGCCTGACGGAAGCGATGTTCCATACTGGAACACTTTCTATCAGGAAGTTCAGTATATCAGACCTGATCAGCAGGATCTTATGCATGGACCTTGTGAAGGCATGCAGTATCTTGCAGCAACCAAGCTCTCAGAGAAGATCTGTGCTGAACTTGACGCAGGTAAGACTCCAAAAGAAATTGACTTTACAGGTTTTGAAAAATACAGAGACAAGGTAGTAGATTTCCTGGAATCTAATAGAAAATACCTTGGACAGATGGATGTTAATATCAAGTCTCCTCTTGTTTGGGAGCATTATGAAAATACACTCAAGACCCTTGCAGGCTATGGCGCAAGGATTGTAAGACTCGATGCTTTTGCATATGCTCCAAAAGAGCCGGGTGAAAAGAACTTCATGAACGATCCTGGTACATGGGATCTTCTGGCAAAAGTAAGAGAGCTTGCAGATAAAAATGGTGTTAAATTGCTTCCGGAGATACATGCTAGTTATGGAGAAAAAGTATATGAAACAGTTGCTTCAAAAGGCTACATGACATATGACTTCTTCCTTCCTGGATTACTGATCTACGCTATTGAAAAGAAAAATGGCGCTGCCCTTGCTGATTGGGCAAAAGAACTGCAGGATAAGAAAATCCGCGTAGTTAATATGTTGGGATGCCATGATGGTATTCCACTTCTCGACCTTAAAGGAATGCTTTCAGAGGGAGAGATAGATGAGCTAATACAGACTATCGTCGGCAGAGGTGGTCTGGTAAAAGACCTTCACGGTCAGAAGAAAATGTACTATCAGGTAAACTCAACATATTATAGTGCATTAGGTGATGATGATAAGAAGATGCTGCTTGCCAGAGCAATCCAGATGTTCATGCCTGGCAAACCTCAGGTATGGTACCTTGATCTTTTTGCTGGGAAAAATGATTATGAAGCAGTTAAAAGAGCTGGTGCAGGCGGACATAAGGAAATCAACCGTACTAATCTCTCAGGTGAGTACATAAATGAAGCAATCAAAACTGACATTGTCAGCAAGCAGATTGAGCTTCTTAGATTCAGAAACACATATCCAGCTTTTGGCTTTGATGCTGAAATGGATATCAATACAAATGGTAGTAAGCTAGACATCACATGGAAAAACAATGGATCATTTGCAACACTCCATGTAGACTTTGCTGATTATAGCTATACTATAGAGAAGGGTTAATTAGATAATAGAAAAACAAAAAGCTGCATCTTTGGGGGATGCAGCTTTTTGCAGTTCAATTAATAAATAATCATGCGACAGTCTGAGGAGTCAGGACTTTGCTGACCTTGAAGTAGACTGTAAAACATATTGAAGACAGTGCCCAGGTAATTGGATATACACTGTTTACTATGTTAAGGTCATGGACAAACAGACTGGAAACTATCAAAATCGATACTCGTATTATGCACCAACAGATCATCATGATGATCATAGGGATAATGGAACGTCCCGCACCTCTAAGTATTGATGACATAACGTGTGAGAAAGCAAGGAGACAATAGAAGAGAGCACATATCCTTGCTCTGTCAGTTCCAAGCTGTACTACCTCGCTTGTATTATCAAAGGCAGCTATCAGTATTGGAGCAAAAGTATAAATGATAACACCTATGACCTCTGCAATCGATACTGAGCATATAGTGCCGAAGATAGCGCCTTTCTTAACTCGGTCATATTTGCCGGCTCCAATATTCTGGCTCACAAATGTTGTAAGAGCCATAGTGAAACTTGTTATAGGAAGGAAGGCAAAACCTTCAATCTTACTATATGCACCGGCGCCTGCCATCGCCATATCCCCAAAATAATTGATGTGAGACTGAACTACTACATTGGCAAAACCAATGATGGAATTCTGAAAACCTGATGGAAGACCATACTGAATGATCTTGGCAAGTGTAGATCTGTGGAAACGAACCTTGGACCATATAAGTCTGTAATCGTCATCGGTCCTCATGAGTCTTGTACAGCACAGTATAACTGATACAGCCTGAGCTATAACTGTTGCAAGACCTGCACCTGCAACTCCAAGCCCTAAAAATCTTATAAATATGATATCTAAAAAGATATTTATTATTGATGATGTAACTAGATACTGCAACGGATGCTTACTGTCACCGGCTGCCTGCAGGATACCAACAAAAATGTTGTACATTACAAAACAGGTAGCACCTGCAAAATAAACTCTAAAATATGAAACTGACAATGGAAGCACGTTTTCCGGAGTACTCATCAGGATCAGTATCTGAGGAGCAAAAATTGTTCCAAGTAAGGTCAGAAGTATGCTGCAAAAAACGCCAAGTGCAACAGTGGTATGCACAGCTATTTCAGTAGCTTTTGAATCCTTGGCTCCAATGTACCTGGCAATTACAACTCCTGCACCCTGCGAGAGACCATAAACAAAGCCAATCATAAAAAATATGAGGTTTCCCGCTGTACTTACAGCTGCCAAAGCCTCACTTCCCAGATAGTTGCCAACTATTAACGAATCAACAGTATTGTATAACTGCTGAAAAAGATTGCCCAGAAAGAGTGGTACTGCAAATCCAATGATCTTGGCAGACACACTTCCCTCTGTCATTAAATTTTTACTACTTCTAATATTACTCATAAATATCCTACCTTCAGAAACGCAAGTAATATCATACACTAATTGTATAGCAAAGACAAATAGGAAAACAAATTCCTCGTGAGACACAAAAAATCCAGTCATAAGTAAACTGCAAATACTTGCGACTGGATCTGATCATATATTTATTGATATGCATTTATTAGGAAACGCGCAACTGATGCGCAGCATTTATCAACCAACCAATCTCTGGATGTCGCCTGCGATATTTGTAAGGTTGGATTTCATTTCCTTTGTGCATGAAGCAATGTAACCAATTTCGTCGTTGCGGTCAATGAGGTCATCGATTTCATCATCATATTCAGATGTAAGATTAAGATTTGATACATGCTCGATAACGTCTGCAACACGATTGATAGGCTTTACAGCATACTTGATGCCAGAGTACATTACAGCTGCAAGTAAAATCATTATCACTGCACCGATACCAAATAATTTAAGTCCAAGATTTGATGTTGATGTCAGAGTCAGATAATAAGTAATAGCTGAGTAAGCTGCAATAGCAATTGCTGTAATGATAAAAGCAATTACTGTAATTTTTACTGCGATAGATGATGTAGCTGAATATCTTTTTTCCATAGTGATAATCCTTTCAAAGTTCCGGATATATCTGCTTACGGCATACGCATAAATACTTAGGTTCAATCGGCAAAAAATAAAAGGTATTGCCCAAATTGCAATACCTTAAATTCTAGATAGGAATGCAACTGGCTGCCTCAGTGAGGCCCTATAGCTTTGCGTCGCCGGATTGCTCCGGTTTTGCTAAATATAAAATTTTTACGACTATTAAATAAAAAGTAGCAATTACACTACCTTACACGTGCAAGGTAAGTATACATAGCATTATAAGAAAATGCAATATAGATAAAAAACATTTCACATACTGTTCACATGTTGACAGAGAACTTTACCTTTGAATCAGCTTCAAAAGCCATATTACGCAGTTTGTTCAGAGCATTACGAACAGCAGGGATGCTTAATACAACAACTGTAAGCACTATCTCTCCTCCAATGCATATTCCGTTGTATCCAAATGAATACAGAACAGGAGACATTCCTTCTGGCGCATACATTCCAAAGAACACAACTCCGGAAATGAATGAGAATATGAATCTTCCAACTGTACCAGCTACATAACCGGTAATGAGGCCATTCTTTTTACCTGCAAAAAATCCTGAAATTCCCATGACACCGAAAGCTAAGATATAATCAAGCATCAACTGTGGCAGGCTTATGATATATGGGTCAATTATAAGCTGCAGGAAACCATAAGCAATAGAAGCTGTAAGACCGGTTCTTGGACCGTACAGATAACCTATAAATGTAATAAAGAACATACTGAAAAGTGTGATAGAGCCACCCATTGGAAGATGAAGGAATTTGATCATAGAAGTAACAAATGCAAGAGCCATGCATGCTGCTGAAAATGCAAGATGTTTTGTACCTATCTTGTTTTTATTATCAGCATTTGTAAAAAAGCAAGCTGCAAGCATTGCAATGACAATGATCACTGCAAAGAGGATATATCCCAGCGTTGTGATGTTGTATGTAGTACTTCCGTCCTCTACAACTTTTTCTAAAAATAATGACATAAAAAAACCTCCCTTGATGAAATCATAGGGGGTATCGTTAATATGCTATATAAAACAAAAAAGATCCAAAGGATAACCTATGAATCTAGTGTGCTTTAATATATCTCTTGCTTCCTTACGCCGGCATTATCCGGTTCAAGTAGTAAGGGTCATTATGTTGATAAACATAACATCTCAGCGTAGCTCCCCTAGCATTCATCCATATACAATTATTATAAGCAGAATCGCTTCATAAACATAATAGCCACGAAATAAAGATAAGTCAATAATAAACGAAATTTGTCGTTTGATTTGTTTTTAGTTTCAGGTCGTATTATGATAGTCCTATATTTGTGAGATTGTTATGAAAGGTTTTTATGAGGATTTATGAGTAATTATACAGTAATGCTTGTGGATGACGAAGAGGACGTTATACAGGCAATTATGAAGAAGATAAAATGGGATGAACTGGGCTTCGAGGTGGCAGGATATGCACACAACGGTCTTGAAGCACTGGAACTGGCTCAGGAGACACTTCCTGATGTAGTTATGACGGATATCAAGATGCCCTATATGGACGGCCTTGAACTTGCCAGCCACCTGAAAGAACAGTACCCAACTATCAAGATCATCATTTTTTCTGGATTTGATGAGTTCGAGTATGCCAAAGAGGCAATACGTCTGGAGGCAGAAGAGTACATCTTAAAGCCGATTGATTCCGAAGAGCTCTCCTGCATATTCACTAGGATCAAGGAATCACTTGATCATGAGATAGCAGCCAAAAGAGATATCCAAAAACTTCAGAACTATTATATGGACAATCTTCCTATGCTACAGGAAAATTTCTACAAAGCCCTTGTGGAAGGCCAGCTTATTGGTCGCAGCATAGATGATTATATAAGCGATTACAAGATTGAACTTAAAGGACCTCTATATGCCACTGCTGTGATACATGCCGGTAATGACAATATTCCTGACAATTTCAGCCCTGTAATGCTTGCAATCTCTTTAAAGAGAATTGCTGAAGAAAAGATTGAAAAAGAATGGGATGCCAAGATATTTACCTATCATGAGGATATCATCTTGATCGTATCACTTTCTTCAGAAGATATAACCAGATTTACTGATGAATGTGATCGATTCTGCAGGACAGTCAGAAGGATACTTAATGCAGTGATCACCGTGGGTATTGGCAGACCTGTTGATAAGATTGCTGATATACCAAAGTCTTATAAGGGTGCAAGAGATGCAGTATCCTACAGAGCTGTATTCGGATCAGGTCATGCCATCAATATCACTGAGATAGCACCATGCGATGGAGATGCTACTGATATTGATGAAAAAGAATTATTAAAAAAGCTGTTCCAACAGATCCTTGTTGGAACGGAACAGTCGGTAGAAGGTATTGCTGACTATTATATAGCTAATTGCTTTAATTGCAGGGACGCTTCAGAACAATACAACCTGCTCATAATGGAACTGCTCAGTGAGCTGTATAGATTTGCAAATAGAAATCAGCTTGATTCCGCAGCTATATTTGGAGATATGAGCGATACCTACGCCAAAGTCTCACAGATGAGAGATTTTCAGCTCAGGGAATGGTTCATCGAGATGTGCAAGAGACTTCAGTCAGATATCCAGTCAGAGCGAAAAAGCTCTGCAGAATCTTTTATCAAAAGTGCAGTGGAATATTCACAGGCCAATTTTGATGATCCGGACCTTGGAATTGACAAGATATGCAGCATCCTGGGCGTGAGCTCTACTTATTTCTCTACATTATTCGAAAGAGAGACAGGCAAGAACTATATCACATTCCTAACAGATTATCGTATGAAAAAAGCTATGGAATATCTGACAGATACCGATGACAAGACCTACGTCATTGCAGAAAAAGTCGGATATCTCGACGTTAACTATTTTAGCTATGTATTCAAAAAACAGTATGGAACTACTCCAAATAAATTCAGGTCCATGTTAAGAGATAGCAATGAAGAGGATATTTAGAAAATATATAAAAGAACCTTCCATACAGATGATGATCCTTGTGTCTTTCTCTATTGTTGCGACTGTTTTTATCCTCTTGATGGGTGTAACTCTTTTTAATCTCTTTGCCTCAAGAGCAAAACAGATGACAACGCAGGCGTCAGAACAATTGTTAAATCAGGTAGCCACCAATCTTGAGGACTACCTGATCAGTGTGCGAAGAATTTCTGATGCAATGTATTATGATGTTATTAAGGACAAAGATCTTGAATATTCATCTATTAATACAGAGATCAATCTTTTGTATGAAGCACATAAGGATAACCTTGTCAGCATTGCTCTATATGATAATACCGGCAAGCTCATCACTGCCACTCCGGTAATGAATGAAAAAGAAGACCTTGATGTTACCCTGCAGGAGTGGTTTATCAATGCATTATCCAAAACGGAAAATCTGCATTTTTCCATGCCTCATGTACAAAACCTTTTTTACGATTCTTCCTATAAATATTCATGGGTAATATCTCTTAGCCGTGCGGTGAACCTTACGGAAGACAGTACACCTATGATGGGTGTGCTTCTGGTAGATATGGATTATTCTTCAATCCAGAACATGCTCTCCAGGATCAATGCTGATATGGAAGAGCAATATGTTTATCTGTGCTCCGGAAATGGTGATCTGATATACCATCCTAAGCAGATACAGGTAATGACTGGCATTAAAGACGAGAACAACTATGAGGCTGCAGCTTATGATGATGGAATACATGAAGAGACTTTTAATGGCGAGCGTAGAACAGTAATTGTAAATACAGTCAGCTACACAGGTTGGAAGCTGATAACTGTTATCCCTGATAAAACCTACAGTGGCGGTATCAAGAACATGAAATATTTTGCGGTGATGGTAATGCTCATGGCGCTCCTTGCCCTTCTTGTTGTTAACAGACTGGTAGCTATCGGTATCGCCAGGCCTATCATCCAGCTAAATGAATCTATAAAAGATGTTGAAAACGGAAACCTTAAACCAGACGTATTTATAGGCGGTTCCACAGAAATACAGCACCTTGGAAGAACTCTTCAGACCAACTTTGATCAGATAGATAACCTGATGAAGACTACTGTTAAGCAGCAGGAGGAAAAGAGAAAAAATGAACTTGATGCACTCCAGTCTCAGATAAATCCTCACTTTTTGTACAATACTCTGGATTCTATAGTATGGATGATCGAAAGTGGAAAAAATGATGACGCTGTATTCATGGTAACTCAGTTGGCCAGCCTGTTCAGAGTTTCTCTTAGCAGAGGTAAGACCATCATATCTATTGATGATGAGATCAAACACGCCCAAAACTACATGAACATTCAGAAAGTCAGATATAAAAATGAATTCACAGTCTCTTTTGATGTGGATAAAGAAATAGGAAAATATTGTACCGTCAAGCTCATCGTTCAACCGATACTTGAAAATGCAATATATTATGGCGTTGAAGGGATGGACGGTGACGGAGAGATCAAAGTATCCGGCTATAAAAAGGATGATGATATCTACCTGATCGTTGAAGATAATGGCATAGGCATTCCGAAAGAACAGGTTGAACTCATCATGAAGGGCGACGAACGTGCAAGGCGCAGAGGCTCCGGAGTAGGTATAGCCAACGTGAACAAACGTATACGTCTGCGTTTTGGAATGGAATACGGAATCATAATCGACAGTGAGCCTGACGAAGGAACGAAAGTGATCATTCACATACCGGCAGTACCATATAATGAAGAAAACCAAAAACTCATGGAAGAAGGAGCTTCACTGGAAGAAATCAGAAGACAGGAAGAAAAAAGAAAAGAAGATAAAAAAGATACTGACGAAAGGCGGGAGAAAGAATGAAAAGGATTCATATAAGCTTTTATTCGTTGGTAGCTGTTTTACTTATAATAGGAATTATTATTTTTGCATGCCTGCCTTTTGTTCTTAATGGAGAAGAAAAGAAATATAAGATTGCCGTGATAATGGGCAGCAGCCAGAGCAATGGCTGGGATACCTATATAGAAGGCTTGTTTAATGCTTCTGAAGACTATCCTTCAGATATTTACATAGTGCCTACCAACGACTATTTGGGATCAGATAAAGTTATTGAAATGGCGCAGGAGCAGGTGAGACAAGGGGCAGATGCCCTTATCCTTCAGTCTAATGATGGAACTTTGTTAAGCGGCTCTCTGAGCAAACTGCCTTTTGACATACCTGTAGTCATTGTTGACGGATATGATTCAACTCCGGATATGGTCAGAGATTGCCGTGCATTTATGGGATTTGACTACATTGCTGTGGGTAAAAGCCTTGCCGGCGAAGCTGAAAAAGTATTTTCAACTGGTATAGCAGACAAGAAGATAGGCATCATATCTACCAGTACCAAACAATATAACATCGAGATCATGAAGAGTTCTCTGGAAAATGAAATTGCCAACTTAGGTGGAACTATTGCCTGGGAATATGAATATAATGGCGGAGATGAAAAATATGAAAATCTGATCCAGCAGAAAATATATAAGTATCCGGTAGATATACTTATAGCCCTGGATAATGACAGCCTGGAAGCTGCCATCAGATGTAAGACAGACCACATGAATAACAGTAACATAGCAATGATCGGTGTAGGAACTTCCAGTATGGTGTTGTATCATCTGGATACTGGAGTTGTGGATGCCCTCATCGTACCGGATTATTTTGCAATGGGCTATAGTACTGTCAGGCAGATAAATGCCAAGCTGAAAGCAGGATATGCAGACTTTAAGGATGAGATCCATACATTTAGGATAATATACAGAGATACCATGTTTGATGAGGATCAGCAAAAATACTTATTTGGAATATATTAGTTTTGAAATATGAAAAATAGCAGAGAAAAATATATGAAATTAAAAAGAATAATCATAGTTGTCTTGATATTGTCACTTATGTCGGCCCTTTTTTCAGGCTGCAACTTCAGCAAAGACGACACTGTAACCCAGATCAAAATAGGTGTTACCTTATATGATCAGTATGACACATACCTTGGTCAGCTGATGAACAGTTTCAATGAGTTCGTGACAGAATCAAGGAAGAATGGAAATGATATCATCGTGTCAGTCTACGATGCCTCCAACAGTCAGACCAAGCAAAATGATCAGGTCAAAGAGATGATAGAAGCAGGCTGCCAGGTCATATGCGTTAATCTGGTAGACAGGACAGACCCGTCTATCATCATTGATATGGCAAGAAAAGCAGAAGTTCCCATTATCTTTTTCAATAGGGAACTTGTTGAGTCAGATTTGATGCAGTGGGAAAAACTCTACTACGTGGGAGCAGATGCTTTTGAATCAGGTATCATGCAGGGAGAGCTTGCTGCAGAAGCAATCAAAAGGGATAAGAGAATCGATAAAAATGGTGACGGGGTCATTCAATACCTTGTTATTGAAGGTGAAGCCGGTCATCAGGATGCAATATTAAGAACTGAATATGCCGTTGATACCCTCATTGAAGCTGGAATAAAAGTAGATAAAGAAGGCTCTGCCATCGCTAACTGGAGCAGAGAACAGGCGCAGGCCAAAGTTGCCCAATACATTAATGAAGGCGGAGAAGACCTGGAAGTTATCTTTGCTAATAATGATGATATGGCACTTGGCGCTATTGACGCATACAAAAAAGCCAATATTGAACTGACTAAGAGACCTGTCATATATGGGATAGATGGTACCCGGGAGGGACTGCAGGCATTATTAAACGGCAGTCTGGCAGGAACGGTTTACAATGACAAAGAGGGACAGGCCAAGGCATTGTATGAACTTGCCTATGACCTTGCAACACATACAGATATATCTGATGTTGGCCTTACAGATGCTAAGTATATAAGACTGCCTTACACCAAAGTCACTATTGAAAATGTATACGATTATCTTAAGTGAAAAAATATTCTGCAAAAGTTTTTTATAAATTATGAAAAATTTCTATATACATTTTTTTTATCAATTGGTATAATTTGCGTGATGTTCTGATGAACACTAGATATTCAACTAAAGGCAGATTATAATAGATATAAACAGACAGTAACTTCAGATCCATGTTGCGTGTAGGCGATTTGGAAAGGAGAAAGCCTATGTTTATTGATAAAGATAAGCCTGTAAAAGAAAACAGTACAGAAGATATCGTTGAAAGATATCGTGCTGACGTAAAGACACTTTTGCCATATTTATCATGGCTTGAGTCACATGCAGGTAAGGAATCAGGTATTTCTGAAAACTACGGTGGCGAGAGATTATCCGGATCAATATCTTTTCCTGTATACGATTCAACACTACTTTCATTGGTCAAGCAGGCACAGAAGACGAATCTTTTAGATCGAAATTATGTGTATGTATATTCCAGGAATCACCTGCAGACAGCAGAAGATGAGCTGAAGTTCATTGAGAAAGCTGAGCTGAAGGATATGGATGATCTGGCAGGTATTTTTTCCAAATACATCTTGTCAGGAATGACTAAAGGAACAGTATGGTCAGAAGGTGTCAAAAATAAAGTGCTTTATAGCGTTATATCCAAGATGCAGGAGCTTATAAACTTCTGGGGACAGGAAAAACCACTTAGACCATAGGAACACTTCGCATTATTGATTTTATAGGGGGATTAGCGGGGGAATGAGTGAAAAATCTGCTCTTAAGAGGAAATATATCCTTGATAAAGCCAGAGAAGTTTTTGCTGCAAAAGGATTTAAAAATGTTACAATGAAAGACGTGGTTGACGCTTGTGAGATCAGCCGAGGCGGACTTTACTTATATTTTGCTAACACAGAAGAGTTGTTTCTTGCAGTTCTAAACGGAGAGGACGATTCTGATGATGATGAAGCTGTGGTGGCAGCTCTTAGAAATGATGCTACTGCAGGAGATATGCTTGCTCTGTTCTTAAAAGAACAGAAAAAGGATATTTTAAAAAAGAAGAACAATCTTTCAGTCGCTACTTACGAATATTTTGAATCTCACAAGGTATCAGGTGTGGACAATCCGTTAAAAAAGTCCTTTGACACCGCTGTGAGGATAGTAGAAAAACTCATCGAAAATGGGGTTGAAAATGGTGAGTTTTATTGTGAAAACCCAACAGGATGTGCTCGTAATATGATGTATGTTATTGAAGGTTTAAAAATTTCAGGAAAAACAATGGGAGTCACGGAAGAGATGATTGACCGTGAGCTAATGTACGTGCTTGCGGGATTAGTGCCCGATGAAAATGATATTAATAATTAATTTAAAAGGTGCTTCGATTTTTTGAAGCACCTTTTTTCTGAATATAAATAAGGCAAAAGACCTAAAACGGAAGATTCGCATTAAGCGTTCTTTATATATTTGTAGTAAAGGGAAGAGGAGAATTATGAGCAGCGTAAGAAGAGTTTATGTTGAAAAGAAGAAAGCCTTTGCGGGCAAGGCAAAGGAACTGAGATCCGAAATCGTTGGATACCTTGGAATAACCAGTGTATCTGATGTAAGAATGTTCATTAGATATGATGTAGAAAACGTATCAGATGAAGTATTTGAAAAAGCTTGCACTACTGTTTTTTCAGAGCCACCTGTAGATATTCTCTACAGAGAGACTATTGATATTCCGGATGGAGCAAGAGTATTCAGCATAGAAGCTCTTCCAGGTCAGTTTGATCAGAGAGCTGATTCTGCAGAACAGTGTATCCGTTTCATTAAAGGTGATGAGAATCCTACAGTACGTAGCGCTGTAACATATATGCTTATTGGCAATGTGTCAGATGAAGAAGTAGACAAGATCATCAACTATACAATGAACCCTGTTGATTCACGTCTTGCAGATGGCGCAAAACCAGAAACACTTGTAGAAAATTATGATGAGCCAGAAGATGTTAAGATCTTTGATGGCTTTAAAGATATGAGCGAGACAGAGCTTGAAGATCTTTACAAGTCTCTTGGCCTTGCTATGACATTTAATGATTTCAAATGGATCCAGAAATATTTCAATGAAGATGAAAAACGTGATCCTTCTATGACAGAGATCAGAGTACTTGATACATACTGGTCTGATCACTGCCGTCATACAACATTTGCTACAGAATTAAAAGATATCACTTTCGGTGATGGCTTCTACAAAAAGCCTATCGAAGATGCCTATAACAATTACCTCATTGCAAGAGAATCTGTATATGCTGATCCTGCCAAGAGAAGTGAGAAGTTCATCTGCCTCATGGACCTTGCTCTTATGGGCATGAAAAAACTTAAAGCAGACGGTAAGCTTACAGATATGGAAAAATCTGAAGAAAACAATGCCTGCACAGTAGTTGTACCTGTTGAAGTAGACTATGGTCAGGGCAAAGTAACTGAGAACTGGCTTGTATTCTTCAAGAATGAAACTCATAACCATCCTACAGAAATCGAACCATTCGGTGGTGCTGCTACATGTCTTGGTGGTGCTATCAGAGATCCTCTGTCAGGAAGAGGATATGTATATCAGGCTATGCGTGTAACAGGCGCTGCTGATCCTACAGTTCCTGTAGCAGATACTCTTAAGGGCAAGCTCTCACAGAAAAAGCTTGTAAGAGGCGCTGCATCAGGATATTCATCCTATGGTAACCAGATTGGCCTTGCTACAGGATATGTTAAAGAAATCTATCATCCAAATTATGTAGCTAAGCGTATGGAAATCGGTGCTGTTATGGGTGCTGCTCCACAGGCCAACGTTATTAGAGAAACATCAGATCCTGGAGATATCATCGTACTCCTTGGCGGACGTACAGGTAGAGACGGATGTGGCGGTGCTACAGGTTCCTCCAAGGCACACGACAGCAAATCTCTTACAAGCTGCGGCGCAGAAGTACAGAAAGGTAATGCACCTACAGAGCGTAAGCTCCAGAGACTCTTTAGAAGACCTGAAGTTAGTAAGCTTATCAAGAAATGTAATGATTTTGGTGCCGGCGGTGTATCAGTTGCTATCGGTGAGCTTGCAGATGGTCTTGATATCAATCTTGACCTTGTACCTAAAAAGTATGCAGGTCTTGATGGAACAGAACTTGCTATCTCCGAATCTCAGGAGAGAATGGCAGTAGTAGTTGATCCTAAAGATGTTGACCAGTTTATGGAATATGCCAAGGAAGAGAACCTTGAAGCTACTAAGGTTGCAGTTGTAACCAAGGAGCCAAGACTTGTTCTTAACTGGAGAGGCAAAAAGATCGTTAACTTAAAGAGATCATTCCTTGATACTAACGGTGCTCATCAGGAGACAACAGTTAAAGTAAATATTCCTTCAAAAGAAGATAATTATTTAGAAAAGATCGCTTCAAAAGAAGTGGCAAAAGCACTTGAAAGCGGCGATGTAAAGGCAGCAGTCAAGGCAGAACTCTCAGATCTTAATGTATGTTCACAGAAAGGTCTTGTTGAGATGTTTGACTCTTCAATCGGTGCTGGAACTACAGTAATGCCTTATGGTGGTAAATATCAGCTCACTGAGACACAGGCTATGGTTGCATCCCTTCCTGTTCTTGGTGGCAAGACAGATACAGTTACAATGATGTCCTACGGTTTTGATCCTTATGTATCAAGCTGGAGCCCATATCACGGTGCTGTATATGCAGTAGTTGAATCAGTTGCAAGAATAGTTGCAATGGGTGGTGATTACAAGAACCTCCACTTCACATTCCAGGAATACTTCAAGAGAATGTCAGAGGAACCTGAGAGATGGAGTGATCCATTCACAGCTCTCCTTGGATCATTTGATGCACAGATGGGATTTGGAATCGCTTCAATCGGTGGTAAGGACTCTATGTCCGGAACCTTCAATGATATCAACGTTCCTCCAACACTGGTATCATTTGCTGTAGATATTGCCAAGAAACAGGATATCCTCACACCTGAGTTTAAAGCTGCAGGCAACAAGCTGGTTCAGATCAAAATTGCAAAAGATGAATATGACCTTCCTGTATATGAAGAAGTTAAGAAGCTCTACAGTCTTGTAACAGAACTCATCCATGACAAGACAATCGTTTCTGCATATGCGCTTGATAGCTATGGTATTGTAGCAGCTGCTTCACGCATGGCATTCGGTAACGGCTTTGGATACGCACTTGATGGTGCTGACGCAAAAGAGTTCTTTGCCAACGGACTTGGTGATCTTCTTGTGGAAGTACCTGTGGATAAGCTCGACAAAGTAACTGCCATCGGTGGAAAAGTTGTTGGTAGCGTCACAGATGACAAGACATTTACAGTTGCAGGAGTTGCAGTAGACAGTGCAGAAGCACTTAATGACTGGAAGAACAAACTTGAGAAAGTATTCCCTACAACAGCAGGTGATGACAAGTCAGAAGTAAAGAGTGATCTCTTTAAGGCTGATTCAATATATGTATGCAAAAACAAGGTTGCAAAGCCTACAGTATTTATACCTGTATTCCCAGGCAGCAACTGCGAATATGATAGTGCTCAGGCATTTGAAAGAGCTGGCGCAAATGTTGTAACTAAGATCTTCCGTAACCAGAATGAACAGGATATTTTTGAATCTGTAGCAGAGTTCAAGAAAGCTATTGAAAATGCTCAGATCATCATGTTCCCTGGTGGATTCTCAGCCGGCGATGAGCCTGATGGAAGTGCCAAGTTCTTTGCTACAGCATTCCAGAATGCTGAGATCAAAGAAGCTGTAGATGCACTTTTGCAGAATAGAGATGGTCTTGCACTTGGTATCTGTAATGGTTTCCAGGCTATGATCAAGCTTGGCCTTGTACCTAACGGCAAGATAACCGGACAGAATGAAAACAGTGCAACACTTACATTTAATACAATTGGAAGACATATATCCAAGATGGCATACATCAAGGTAGTATCCAATAAATCTCCTTGGCTCCAGAAAGCAAACCTTGGTGGTGTATATACCAACCCTGCTTCACACGGTGAAGGAAGATTTGTTGCTCCAACAGAGGTTCTTAATGAACTCTTTGCAAATGGCCAGGTTGCAACACAGTACTGTGACCTTGATGGCAGAGTAACAATGGATGATGAATGGAACATTAATGGCTCATACATGGCTGTTGAAGGAATCACATCACCAGACGGCAGATGCCTTGGTAAGATGGCACACTCAGAACGTCGCGGCGACGGCGTAGCAATCAACATCTTCGGAGAACAGGATCTCAAGATATTCGAATCTGGTGTTGAGTACTTTAAATAAATAAATGTCCCCTCAAAGGATACAGCTTTTACTCCAACCTTTGAGGGACATTTTTTGGAGGTAAATTATGAACGCGTATTTGATATTGGAAGATGGAACAGTCTTCAAAGGCAAACACATTGGTGTAGATAAGGATGTTATAAGTGAAATTGTTTTTAATACATCTATGGCAGGCTACACTGAGGTATTTACTGATCCATCTTATGCAGGCCAGGCTGTATGTATGACATATCCGCTTATCGGCAACTATGGTGTATGCCTTGATGATATGGAATCTGATAATTTTTGGCCAGATGCAATCATTATAAGAGAGATGAGCCGAATACCTTCAAATTTTAGATGCGATATGACTCTTCAGGAGTTTATGGAAAAATATGATGTACCTGGAATTGAAGGAATTGATACTAGAGCCCTTGTAAGACTTCTTCGTGAAAAGGGCACAATGAATGGAATGATCACAACAAATGATAACTATGATCTTGATGCGATCCTTCCAAAACTTAAAGAGTATACCTGCGGTAAGGTAGTTGAGAAGGTTACCTGCCAGGAGAAGAAGGTTCTTAAAGGCGTAAATAGTCTTGAAGAGAACGGACCTCTTACTGGAAGCGCAGTATTCAATAAAGAAGACTATGAAAAAGATCTTGCAGGTGATCATTCTAAGAGAGAAAAGAGACCTGCAATTGTAAGAAAGCTTAATGGTAAAGGGTTAAAGATAGCACTTCTTGATTTTGGTGCTAAAAAGAATATCGCTGATTCTCTTGTTGCAAGAGGCTGTGATGTAACAATTTACCCGGCACTGACCAAAGCTGAAGATATCTTAAAGGATGCTCCGGATGGAATCATGCTGTCCAATGGACCTGGTGATCCAAAGGAATGCACAGAGATCATCAAAGAAATCAAAAAGCTCTATGACAGCACAACTCCTATTTTTGCCATCTGCCTGGGACATCAGCTCATGGCTCTGGCAACAGGAGCAGATACATTTAAGATGAAATACGGTCACAGAGGCGGAAACCATCCTGTTAAAGATCTTGAGACAGGAAGAGTATATATATCATCTCAGAATCACGGTTATGTAGTAGACATGGACAAGCTTGACAGTAACGTTGCCAAGGCTGCTTTTATCAATGTCAATGATGGAACCAATGAAGGCCTTGCATATGTAGGCAAGAACATCTTCACTGTACAGTTCCACCCTGAAGCATGTCCTGGCCCACAGGATAGCAGCTACTTGTTTGACAGGTTCATTGATATGTGCCTGAAGAAATAAAGAAAGTGATTCATACAGAAACAACGCTTTTTAAGGAGATAATATAAATGCCTAAGAATAAAGATGTTAAAAAAGTACTGGTAATCGGTTCAGGCCCTATCGTAATTGGACAGGCTGCAGAGTTTGACTATGCAGGAACACAGGCTTGCCGTTCTCTTAAGGAAGAGGGCGTAGAAGTAGTACTGGTCAACTCCAACCCTGCTACTATCATGACTGATAAAGATATTGCTGATGAAGTATATATCGAGCCACTTACTGTTAAAGTACTTGAAGAAATAATAGAAAAAGAAAAACCTGACAGTGTTCTTCCAACCCTTGGAGGACAGGCAGGACTTAACCTTGGTATGGAGCTTGCTGAATCAGGATTTCTTGAAAAACATAACGTAAAGCTCCTTGGTACAACATCAGAGACCATCAAAAAGGCTGAGGATAGACAGGAATTTAAAGATACTATGGAAAAGCTGGGACAGCCAGTCGCAGCATCTCTGGTAGTTCATGATCTTCAGTCTGGTATTGATTTTGCCAATAAGATAGGATACCCTGTAGTACTCAGACCAGCATATACACTTGGTGGTAGCGGTGGTGGTATCGCTTATAACCAGGCTCAGCTTGAGGATATCCTGGCTAATGGACTCAGACTGTCCCGTGCAACAGAAGTACTTGTTGAGAGATGTATCTCTGGATGGAAAGAGATTGAATACGAAGTAATGCGTGACTCTGCTGGTAACTGCATCACTGTATGTAACATGGAAAACATCGATCCTGTTGGTGTACATACAGGTGACAGTATAGTTGTGGCACCATCACAGACACTTTCAGATAAAGAGTATCAGATGCTCAGAAGTGCAGCACTTGCGATCATTGATGAATTAAAGATCACAGGTGGATGTAACGTACAGTTTGCTCTTCATCCAACAAGTTTTGAATATTGTGTTATCGAAGTTAATCCACGTGTAAGCCGTTCTTCAGCCCTTGCATCTAAAGCAACAGGTTACCCTATTGCCAAGGTTGCAGCCAAGATTGCACTTGGATATACACTTGATGAGATCAAAAATGCCATTACAGGAAAGACATACGCATCCTTCGAACCAACTCTCGATTATTGCGTAGTCAAGTTCCCAAGACTTCCTTTTGATAAATTCATTACAGCCAAGAGAACTCTTACTACTCAGATGAAGGCTACTGGTGAAGTCATGAGTATCTGCACCAACTTTGAAGGTGCCATGATGAAGGCTATCCGTAGTCTTGAGCAGCATGTTGACTGCCTTGACAGTTACTCTTTTGCAGAACTGTCAGATGAGGATCTGCTGGAAAGACTCAAAGTAGTTGATGATCAGCGTATATGGGTAATAGCTGAAGCACTCAGAAGAGGAGTAAGCTATGACCAGATCCATGAGATCACTATGATCGATCACTGGTTTATTGACAAGCTGGCTATCCTTGTAGAGATGGAGACCAAGCTCAAAAATGAGCCATTAACAGCTGAGACACTCATGGAAGCAAAACGCCTTGAATATCCTGACAACGTTATTGCAAGACTTACAGGTAAGACAATAGATGAAATTAAAAAGCTCAGAGAAGATAATGATATCTATGCTACCTACAAGATCGTAGATACATGTGCTGCCGAGTTTGCAGCTGCAACACCATATTACTACTCAGTCTACAACGGACCTAATTCTGAAAATGAAGCAAGAGTAGAATCTGCAGAAAAGAAGAAAAAAATCCTCGTACTCGGTTCCGGACCTATCAGGATCGGTCAGGGTATCGAATTCGACTACTGTAGTGTACATGCTACATGGGCATTTAAAAAAGCTGGCTATGAGACCATTATTGTCAACAACAACCCAGAAACAGTAAGTACTGATTTTGACATTGCTGATAAGCTCTATTTTGAGCCTCTCACACCAGAAGACGTTGAGAATATCGTTAGACTTGAAAAGCCGGACGGAGCCGTAGTTCAGTTCGGTGGTCAGACTGCTATCAAGCTGACTCAGGACCTTATGAAGATGGGAGTACCTATCTACGGAACAGATGCTAAAGACGTAGATGCTTCAGAAGATAGAGAGCTCTTTGACGAGATCCTTGAGAAGACAGGTATTGCAAGGGCAGCAGGTGCAACAGTCTATACTGCTGAAGAAGCCAAAGAAGTTGCACACAGACTTGGATATCCTGTACTTGTAAGACCTTCCTATGTACTTGGCGGACAGGGCATGCAGATAGCTCTTTCAGATCAGGAAATAGAAGAATTCATGAATATTATCAACAGATATTCACAGGATCACCCAATCCTTGTAGATAAATATCTCCAGGGAATCGAGACTGAAGTTGATGCAGTATGTGATGGCGAGAATATTGTTATTCCTGGCATCATGGAGCATATTGAGAGATCCGGTGTTCACTCAGGTGACTCTATCTCTGTATATCCTGCTCAGTCACTTAGTGATAATGTTAAGAAAAAGATTGCTGACTACACAGAAAGACTTGCTAAGGCTCTGCACATTATAGGACTTATCAACGTGCAGTTTATAGCAGTTGGTGAAGAAGTATATATCATTGAGGCTAACCCACGTTCATCTCGTACTGTACCTTATATCAGTAAGGTTACAGGTATACCTATCGTTGATCTTGCTGCACAGGTTATGATGGGACATAAGCTTGTTGACCTTGGATACAAGCCTGGCCTTCAGCCAGAAGCTGGTTATGTAGCTATCAAGATGCCTGTATTCTCTTTTGAAAAGATCAGAGGAGCAGAGATCAGCCTTGGACCTGAGATGAAATCTACAGGTGAATGTCTTGGAATCAGTAAGAATTTTAATGAAGCTCTGTACAAAGCATTCCTTGGAGCTGGCGTAGACCTTCCAAAACATAAGCAGATGATCATCACTGTCAAAGACGCTGATAAGGGCGAGATAATTGACATTGCAAGACGCTATGAAAAGCTTGGATACATCATCTACGCAACACGTTCAACAGCAGAGACTCTTAACGAAAACGGCGTAAAAGCTCGTAAAGTCAACAAGATATCTCAGGAATCACCTACAGTTATGGACCTTATCCTTGGCCACAAGATCGATCTTGTTATCGATACACCAACTCAGGGCCGAGATAAGACAAGAGACGGCTTCCTGATCCGCCGTACCTCCATTGAAACAGGCGTAAATGTCATCACAGCACTTGATACAGCCAAAGCCCTGGTTTCATCACTGGAGAACGCTTATACAGTAGAAAATATGGAACTTGTCGATATCGCCAAGATCTAATACAAAAGAAAGAGGCTTTTGCATTATCCAAATGCAAAGCCTCTTTTTTGAATGTGCGCCGAGTCACCGGGGAGTCACCGGGGACGTATCAGAATGACTCATTGTGCACAATGAGTCACTGGGGACGTATCAATTTGACTCATTGTCCACAATGCAATATGCCATTTTGTATGTAGAAAAGCCGTATTTAATGGTATATGAATGGGGTGGAATGAACATTAAAATAAAAAATCAAAAAAAATGAAATAAGTGTTGACAATAAATGTAGGTGGTGATAACATATATTTCGCTGCTGATGAGCACGGCAACACAATAGCAAGTCGCAAAAGCAGTAAACATAGTACTTTGACAAATAAACAGTAATGCAACCCTGAAAAATTCATTGAATTTATTCAGAACAACTTATGACAACCAGCCGGGAGTCATAAGGATAAACAAACCAAAAGTAATAACGGACAGGACTAGCAAATAGTCTTGTGCCGAGATTGAACTATTTGCGCGTATCATTGAGGAGAGCGAACAAGCTTGCTTGTTCATTCGACGAGATGCGCGACAGATTTGCAATGAAGTTGCAAAATCTTTAACTTGAGAGTTCGATCCTGGCTCAGGATGAACGCTGGCGGCGTGCCTAACACATGCAAGTCGAACGGAGTTTATTTATTTGAGACCTTCGGGTGGATTATTTATAAACTTAGTGGCGGACGGGT
>JAEEGH010001503.1_pt1 | contig 67141 bp, 39 predicted proteins | sample 9134181 | NCBI WGS metagenome assembly JAEEGH01 (sample SAMN16246544, study PRJNA631951) | gut metagenome | biome: gut microbiome; feature: rumen; material: DP-attached | host: Bos | place: Iran: Karaj | collected 2018-10
TGGGTTCACCCCAGCAAGGATCGCAATTAGAACATTGGTCTATGTCGCATTCGGTTTCCATCTTCTGTGGATCGGTGCCTTCTCTACAAGCGACGGGACATTTGTAATACTCCTTGTCGAGCGGGTCGAACTTGTTATGGAGCCTTTCCCATTGCCCGTCGACGCATCTGTACATGATGGCGTTGTTGTTGATGTCGTTGTCGCACCTCAGTTCGCCGTTCAGGCATTCGCCGCAGATGGCCTTGTCGGTACGGCACGACTTGTTGCCGCATATGGAAATGGCTTTCTTGGCTTCGCCGGCGACACATTCGTAGACGGTTCCCTTTCCGGTTTCATCGTTGGTGCAGGTATGTTCGTAGTTCGTGCATTCGCCGCAACCGTTGTCGCGCGGGTCGCAGGATTTATCGCCGCAGCTTTCGGTCACCTTCTTGCCCTTTTCGCAGCGGGTGACGGTTGCCTTGAATTTCTTGTCTTCGGTACAGGTCTGCACGTCGTTGATGCACTCGCCGCAGTCGGTGCCCTTTTCGTTACAAGATACCGTTCCGCATGAGCGGTTCACGAGAACGCCCTTTACGCATTCTTTGACGATGCCGATTCCTACGGGGCTATCGGAGCAGGTGCTCTTGTAGCTGTCGTCGCATTCGCTTTCGGCAGTCGGGATATCGTTCGCGCATTTTTTGCTCACGGTATTGCACACGGAACCGATATCGCAGACTTCTTCGCTGCAGATACAGACTCCGTCTTTCTCTTTACCGCCAGAAGCTTCGCAGAGCTTGGCGAAATTCTTGATTTCTTCTTCGGTTGCCTTGGAGGAACTGCTTTTGGCTCCCGATTTTTTGGCGCTAGAGGAGGATTTCGCTTCTGCTTCTTCGCTCGAAGAACTTTCGTCGTCAGTGGCTACGGGAGCCCACTTTTCTCCGTCGCAGAAATATTCGGCGTCTTGTTCCTTGGCGTAAACGGTGTCGCCCTTGTTGTCTTCGCCGCAGAGGCCGAGCTCGTAAATCGAGTTGACTTCGGTAATCACCTTGCGGCTAGAAGAGTCGTCGTCGCTACAGGCAACGAAAAAAACGGCTGCAGTGAGTGCCGGAAACAAAAGGAATGAAAATTTTTTCATTTTAGCCTCTGCTTTTATATTTTGTTTAAATATACCTAGAATTTAGGGAGGTGTCAAATCAGGGTATGGGCCGATGGTAAGAATTTGTCTGTTTGCAGACCGTGCGGTCGTTTATTTTCCGGCCATTTCCTGTGAGCAGAAAGCGCCTTGTATTGCGATTTCATCGCATAAACCGGCGCCTCAACAATAGAAACAAGCAAGCTTGTTTCTGCTGTATTCGGCTTGGATTTATTTAACAAGGCGTGTCTGCGAGAGCACGGGCCAATGGGAAGAATTCACTTATTTGCAGCCCGTGCGGTCTGTTCTCGCGGGTGGAACTGCCGGTGTTCTTGCTTGATAAACTCTTTGTCGATGTGCGTATAAATTTGCGTGGTGCTTATATCGGCATGCCCGAGGAGTTCCTGCAGAACGCGCAAATCCATGCCAGCCTCGAGGCAGTGGGTGGCAAAACTGTGCCGGAAGGTATGCGGCGAGACTTGCTTCGAAAGGTGCATCGTATGCTGCTGCACAATCTTCCAGGCCCCCATGCGGGTCATGGGCTTGCCCCGGGAATTGAGAATTATGTTGTCTGTAGTCGGGTGGGTGAGGGGGCGGCCGAGTTCCAGCCACGCTTTCAAGTTTTCTTTAGCTTTGCTCCCGAGGGGCACCAGGCGCTGCTTGTTGCCCTTGCCGATGGGCGTGAGCCATTCGTTGTCCAGGTCCAGTTGAGAAAGCTTGATTCCGAGGGTTTCCGAGATGCGGAGCCCCGCGCTGTACATGAGTTCAAAAAGGGCGGTGTCGCGCAGCGGGTTCTTGCCGTTAGCCGCACTTTCAAATACACTGTCCACTTCTTCACGAGTCAGGTACTGCGGCAGGTAATGACCGAGTTTGGGGCGTTCGAGCATCGATTCGGTGCTGTAGTCGTATTCGCCCTGGTTCTGCATGTACTTGAGGAACCCGCGCAGGCTCGAAAAATGCCTCGCGATGGATGTGGGGGAGTATTCCTCCTGTCCGGCGGTGAGCGTCAGGAATTCGTCCAGCTTTTCGGGGGTCAATTCCTTGAGGTCCAGGCCGATTTCGTCGAGCCAGCCTATAAAATGCCGCAAGTCCTCCTGGTAGCTCTGGATGGTGGCGGGGGAAAGGTTCCGCTCCACTCCCAGAAACGCCAAATAGGCATCCATGCGGTTTGTGTTAAGGCTCATGATTAAAATCTAAAAATCTAAAAGTGTAAATAGTGAGAGCATAATTCTTTTTTAAAGGATATATGTTAAATCGTAAGGATATAAGAGCGTCGGCCAAGGAAGGGGAGGGTGCAGGGAGGGGACCGTGCGGCCTTCGCAGTAGTGTGCAAACGAGTGTCGCGACGGCCTGCTTGCAGGCCGGCATGACCGAGTGCAGCCACTGACACCGTAGGTGTCCACTCTGAGCTGGGTCCCCTCCCGCATATTTTTCATTTTATTTTCTAAAAAAAAAGCCTCACCCCTTGACAGTCGTCAAAATATATTCTATAATTGAGCGCGTCCTAAGCGACTATGGATGATTAGCTCAGTTGGTAGAGCAGCTGACTCTTAATCAGCGGGTCGCAGGTTCGACCCCTGCATCATCCACGAAAAACCGTCTCACCCCGAGGCGGTTTTCTTTTTTGCCTACATGTCATTCCGGCCTTGATCCCGGCGGACAGCACTTGGCAACTTGTTGCCTAGTGCGCATGGCCACCTTTAGGTGGGAATCAGCTTTTATGCCTTATATAATTGTATTTAATTACAACATTATTATTATTTTCCCATAACCTTATTCCATATAAAATGCTATATTGCGAGTGTAAAGTTTTGTTTTTGAGGAATTTGGATTAAATGAAAATTGTTCTGCCCGTCGCCGGTAACGGACTGCGTCTGCGGCCTTACACTGAGAATGTGCCGAAGTGCTTGCTGCCTGTTGCCGGTAAGACTATTTTGGATTGGATTGTTGAAGATTCTTTGAGCTTAAAGCCAACCGAAACGATTTTTATTACCGGCTACAAGGCCGAGGCTGTAGACTCTTTTTTGGAAAAGCGACCGGCCTGGGGTAAAACCCGTGCTGTGGTCCAGTCCAATCCCCAGGGCCTGGGCGAAGCGATCAGCCTCGCACTGCCTTACGTGGATGACGATGAACCGCTCCTGATTATTCTGGGTGACACTCTTTTTGAAGCAGATTTGTCCATTCTCCATAATGTGGACGAAAATATCCTTTATACCTACAAGGTCGAGGACCCACGCCGCTTTGGTGTAGCCGTGACCGACAGTACCGGTCGCATTATGCGCCTGGTCGAAAAGCCCCAGGAATTCGTGAGCGACGAAGCCATTGTGGGTATCTATTACATCAAGGATTCCAAGGTGCTCAAGCAGTGTCTCAAGTACCTGATGGATAACAATATCCGCACCAAGAACGAATTCCAGCTCACAGACGCCCTGCAGATGATGCTCGAAAAGGGTTGCCATTTCCGTACCGCTCCGGTGCAAAAGTGGCTGGACTGCGGCCTTGCTGAAACGCTTCTCGAAACTAACGCTCACGTGCTCAAGCGCATCGACAATTCCGCCTCGGTGAATCTCCCTGGCGTTAAGGTGATCGCTCCGTGCTACATCGGCAAGGGTGTGAAGATTGCGAACAGCACCATCGGTCCGAACGTGTCGGTAGGCGATGGTTGCGTTGTCGAAAACAGCACCATCAGCAACGCCGTGCTATGGGATTCCGTCAAGGTGAGCGGCCAGACGCTTGACAACGTGATTCTGCACGAGTAATTTTACTAAATCATTTAAGAAGCCGCCCCGGTTCACGGAGCGGCTTTTCATTTGTGTGACTATTCGTCTTTTACGCAGCGGACGTTCAGACCGGTTCCCTTGGTAAAGCGGTAGCCTTGAGGTGATCCTGATACGACTGTATTTCCGCTTATTTCAAAGTGGTGGATGTTGCTGGAGGAGTAATAATCCGTTGGAATCGTTGATACGACGTACTCAATATGGGCGTAGGCGGTATCTGCGTTTGTTAGCGAGGAATCTTTATACCAGAGTCCAGCAAGACGGCGGTCGTAATCGAATGAACCGTTGTCCGTGCGTATGCCTGTACCCCTGAGTTTGAATAAACTGATCCTCTCGGTATTATCAGATCCGTAGGGATTCTGTTGCCAGTAATCAAGTTCGCGAAATTCAGTGGAATATCTTAAAACATTCAACACGTCGCGATACTCGTAGGCGTCGGGCAGGTGCCAGCCCGTAGGGCATGCCTTTTGTGCGTCATTCCAAGTGTAGAGTCTTCCGTAGGTATCGCAATTGCGGTCTATGTTCTGGTAGCACCAGCTGTTTGTTGTTTGATAGTTCAAATTTTCGACCATCCAAGTTTGTTCGCCCAGCTGGAGGGTCTTGTAAGTTTGCCCGTCTCGGGTATCCTTTAGCGTGTTGTAGACTGGAGTCCATTCATCACCGGAACAGGTGTATTTTATGTGACTGTATGTGAATGATTCTCCACATGGTGTTCCCTGCATGACTTCGTTTAATGTGGCTCCATCCCACCAATTAGCTTTGCAAATATAGTGGCTGCCGTCCAAATTGATTAGTTTGCCTTCGCGTTCAGGGTTGCATAGGCCTTCCTGGATTGCAATATCGCCAACGTATATCCAATAGTATTTAAAATTGGGGACATACTGACATTTATGAATTTTATTCTTGTAAGACGCCAAGGTCCCATTTTGTGCGCTGGTACATGCGGAATCGGTTACCGCGGTTGGCGTTGCCCATTTTTGGTTTGCGCAAAGGTATTGGACATTCTTGTAGACGGCAATAGCGCTGTCATTTTCGGTAGTGCATTCGCCGAGGCTGTATTGGGCTTCTGTAATGGATTTCCAACTACCGGAAGCGCATTCGTAGTAACTCGATCCGGACTTGATTCTTTCGCCGTTGTTCTTGGAGGTGCATAGGCCGATGCTCTTTTCAAGGGCGGTCTGTAAGCGCCATGAGCCGTTGTCGCAGACGTAGCCCTTCAATAAGCTGTCCTGGGTTGCCGCGGTGCATGCGGCGTAGTCGTTGATCGTGAGCCTTGTCCAGCTGTATCCGGCGGCGGTTTCCTTGCATTCGTATCCGAGAGAATCCTTGTGCGGGATTTTCCTGACACCGAGGCTATCCTTGCTGCACATTCCGTATACGTAAGAAAGCGAGTCGATCTTTTGCCATTCGTAGTTATTGCAAAGGTAGTAGGCCCTGGGGGTTGTGGTGGTCCTATACATGGAACCGTCGTTTTTCTTGGTGCAGTAAGACATGCCGCTGACGGGTGGTTCCGGGAGCACATTCCACTTTTGGTTGAAGCAGGCGTAGGTCTTGGAATCGTAAGTGTAGAGAATGTCCTTGAGGGAATCGGTGCAGGCGCCGTAGTATTCTTCGGCCGATGCGATGCGCCATTCGCCCTTGTCGCAGATGTACACGTTGCTGCCCGATGTCCTGACGCTGTTTTGCTTCTTGGCGTTGCAGATTCCGTAATAGGTTTCCATGGTGGTGGCGGTACGCCAGGTGCCTCCGGCGCAGATGTAGCTGGAGCTAGAAATGCGGTAGATGGAGTCTGTCTTGGTGGTATCGCATTTGCCGATGATGTCGTTTGGATCGGTGGTCGATGTCCAGGAGTAATTGCTGCAGATATAGTAGTAGCGGTTGTTCTCGTTCACGACTTCGCCAAGGCGGCTCTTGTTGCAGACGCCGAATTCCTTTTCTTGGGAGGTGAGGGTGCTCCAGCCGTCTTTGCGGCATACGTAGCTCTTGCCGCCGTAGAAGATGGAATCGCCGGCGTTGGCGGTAGTACATTCGCCGTACGTATCGAAGAGGGTCTGTTCCTGCCAGGAGAGGGAGTCGCATTTGTACGAGGTGCCGTCAGATGCCGTTAAGACCTTGCCCTGCTTTTGCTTGGTGCAGAAGCCGAGTTCCACTTCGGTTTCGCTCATGATGCGCCAGTCTTCGTCTTGGCACACGTAGAGGAAGCTCTTGTAGTAGGTGTCCCATTCGTTGTCTTCGGTACAGTCGGGAACCTTGTAGAGTTTCTTGAACCATTTGCCGTATACGCAGCGGTACTGTGTCTCGATCTGCTGAACGTAGGCTTCGTCGCCGGAGTAGCAGCTGTCGGGGAGATCCGCAGCGCTCTTGACGATGGTGTCGGCGTCTACCAGATTGTCGGTGCTGTAGTAGCTGGACGAGCTGTAGCGCGAGCTGGATGAGGAGTAGTAGTAATAATCGTAGCTGGAAGACGAATACCAGTCGCTGAACATGTCTTCGTAGTAGTCCTCGTTGGTGTAGTTGGAGCCGTAACCGCTACAGCTGATGAGGGCGGCGCTAGAAAACAATAAGATGCTGGCTAGGGCGATATTTAATCGCATAAATCCTCCTAATATCTATGTAAATTATAGAAAATATTTAGAGGATATAAACGAAAAAGACCTTCCGAAAGAAGGTCTTTTTTCGCGGGATAGACGAGGCTTGAACTCGCAACCTCCGGCGTGACAGGCCGGTGCTCTAACCAAAATTGAGCTACCACCCCAGTGGTCTTTGTTTGGTCAGTTTCCTAACCGAACGAGCCAAATATAAAAACATCGAATTGTTCTGTCAAGGGATATTGGCGAAAAAAGTGAAAAAAAGAAAGATTGTTTTGAAAAACAAAAAAGACCCACATCGTGTGAGTCTTTTTTACTGGAGGTGAGGGGAGTCGAACCCCTGTCCAAAATCACGTCCATGCACGTTCCTACAAGCTTTCCCTTCGGATTTAAGATCTCGTCTGATCTACGCCCAAGAAGGTCGGCGCGGACTTTGACCAGCCTAGTAGATCTCGGACGCACTCCCTAGGCATGGATGCATCCTATCCCATATTGCGTCCGGACTTTCACCCCGATGGGAGCGGAATGAGGCCCGGCGTTGCCGTTAATTAGGCAGCGAGTGCGTAGTTTTCGTCAGCACTTATTTTTTTTCAGACTTTTTTACGAGTGCCCTCGTCTGAGACCTCGGCTTGCAACTAACACTTCGGTAACCCTGTCGATGCCAAAGCACCCCCAAGGTGAGAGCCGCGACAAAATGCTTGCATTTTGGCATGGCCGAACCGCGGGTGATTCTACCGAAGGTAGAATGCACCCCCCGTACTTATTAGTTAGCTCAAATATACAAAATTATTGTCAGTTCTCAAAGATTTCTCCATGCCGTTTTCGTCAAAACGGCCGGAATTTCTATCTTTTGTCTATAACCTAAAGGGTAAATAAACGAGGATAACATGAGAGTTTTTCAAAAGACTGTAAGTCTTTTTGCGCTTGCGTGTATGTGCGTCATGATTTCGGCCTGCGGCGATTCCGGCAGTTCCAAGTCCGACGATCCGGAAGAAGGCGAATTCCCCGCAAAAGATATTGATGTCGACAACAAGGTTTCCGATGCCGCCTATTACAGGGACCGGTTCTACAATTCCGGTACGGGGTCTTACGTGAACACGATCCAGCTCGGCATGTATATCTGGCTCGAAGACAATTCTACCGAAAATACGTCTTACGCCAGCAGTTCCATGTGTTACGACAATGATGGCGAAAACTGCTATACTTACGGCCGCCTGTACAGTCCCGGTGCCGCCCATTGCCCTAGCGGCTTTAGGGTTCCCACCAAGGATGACTGGTCCAAGACCATGGGTTACCTGAAGCGTTTCGACGAACTGGATACGGTCTTCGGTTTTTCGAAGGGCGGCTATTGCTACGAGGGATCCCTGGGTCTCGGTTGTTCCGATATTGGCGATGCGGGTTACTACATGACAAGCGACAGTGCCGTTGCCGTGGTCAAGGGGCGCTCCGTTTCCTTCAACCGCTCCCAGGAAGAGGGCTTCTATCAGGTTCGCTGCGTGAAGTATACCTACATCGTGGGCGAGGTCGACGATCTCCCTGCTTGCGATACGGTCAACCAGTATAGAATGAACCCTTACTATGTCATGAGCAAGAAGAGCAACTTCCGTTGTATCGGTACCCGCTGGGTCGACGACTTCTCGATCAACTGCGGCCATGTTGAAGACGACATGTTCGGCGTCTATCATGATTCCATGTACATCTGCAAGGGCAATAGCTGGCAGCTGGCCAGCATCAACGATTCCAAGGAAACCTGTACCGAAGAAAAGGAAGGGACGACGTTCCTGTTCAACGGCAAGTATTACGCCTGCGAAGATGAACGCTGGCGCGAGTTTACCAAGGCCGAAACCTATCTCGGCTATTGCAACGAGAAAAAGCGCGGTACGGTGGATTCTGTTCCTACGGTTTACAAGGTCTTCAACTATGAAGAAGGCGGCGACGATAGCAAGACGGTCTACTCTCGCTATGCTTGCGATTCCCTGGGATGGCGCGAAGCCGGACTTGCCGATTTCTTCGGCAAGTGCGATTCTTCCAAGGTGGGCCAGACGGCACACTATGAGGGTCTAGACTACGTGTGCCGCGGCAAGAATTGGGATGAATTTACGGAAGACGAAATGATCATGGGCGCGTGCACAGCTAAGAATCAGGGCCAGTTCGATTCGTCTTGGGTTGATGATCTGTACATTTGCGACAAGAATGAATGGCGTATAGCGACCAAAAATGACTACTTGGGCAAATGTACTTCCAAACGCGAAGGTGAAATTCTCGTTTTCGAATCCACCTACTATATCTGTGAAGATGAATATTGGGACGAACTCGAAGGAATGAGTTCTCTGTTTGGCTTGTGTACAGTACAGCGTCAGGCCGAGAGAGATACTTTTACTTCGCCTTATGATGCCAGCAAGACTGTTTATATTTGCGATAGTACCAGGTGGCGAGAACTTTCGGCCAATGATGTTGGTGGCGAATGCACGTATGAAAAGCAATATAAGGAAGTCCAGGTCGGATTCAAGAAATGGTATTGCTATAGTGAACTCTGGCGTAAGATGGATGATGTAGAAGAGGCTTATGGCTTGTGCCGCACAGACAATTTTGGAAAAGAAGTTTCTTTGAAGGGTGTGCGTTATGCCTGTCACCGTCAGGGCGGCTGGAAAGAGTTGACGAAAGTGGAACGCGCGTTAGGCGTTTGCAACGACTCGCTCGAAGGCAAGGTCGAGGTGATGGGCGATTCTACCTACAAGTGTCAATCTTATGAATGGGTGCGTAAATCCAGCCGTGAGATTTTAGGCGATTGCGATGAAACGGTATATGGCGAGACTGGCTCCTATTCCGGCGTGACGTATGTCTGCCGCGAGGACGGCTGGAGTGCCATTAGTGCCCTGGACGAAGCTCTCGGTATCTGTTCGCCCCTGAATGCAGGCGTAATTAAGCAGAAAGGTTCATCGGATTATCGATGCGAAGCAGATGGCTGGACACTGGTCGATGCGAACATTGCCAATTTGGGTGAATGTACCAGCGATACAGTGGTCATGAAAAAAGTCGGAAGCACCTACTACTATTGCAAGGACCATGAATGGAATGTTGCCGAATCTATTGAGCAGGTGCACGGCAAATGCATTGATAAACGCAAAGCGACGGTTACGTATAAAGATACGTTATACTATTGCAATGACTATGCGTTTAGCGGTAAAGGTTGGATGCTTTACGATGATGTCGATATGTCTCAAGGATATTGTGGTGTGTCGAACGACACATTGACTTTTAAGGGAATTCGTTACATGTGTAAGAGCAGTCGGTGGAGCGAAGCCTCTATTCGTGAATATATGCGAACTTGTACCACCGCTCGCGAAGGCCATGTCATGTATAATGGAATTGACTCCAGTGTTTGCACCGAAGGGAAATGGGTTGCTAAGCCCTTTAAAACCATGACAGATCCTAGAGATTCTAAAAAGTATGAGATTGCGAACATTGACGGTGTGACTTGGATGGTGCAGAACTTGAATTATGACGATGCTTCGGATTCTACGGAATGTGTGGATGAAGATGAAGTCAATTGCGGAGAACTGGGCCGTCTTTACAGCTTTACTTCGGCTAAAAAAGTCTGCCCGACGGGGTGGCACCTGCCCGAATCTTCGGAATGGAAAGCCATGGTTGCGTATGTCGATACGCTTTATCGCTATGCCGGTACAAGTCCTTTCTGGAGTGTAAGTAATAATTATCTGGGATTAGAAATGGAAATGACTGGACTGAAAATTTCATACCTGCGAAATGGCTTTGATGCGGCGGAAACGCGGTATAGAGTGGGTGTTGGAGCTTATTACTGGTCTGCGGAAGCTACCGTTATGTCTTTTGGATACGATTATGAAGACAACCAATCCACTTCGGGACAGATCCAAAATGAAAAGGCCATTGGTGTCGCAGTCCGTTGCGTAAAGAATTAGGGTAGGGGGAAGACTATGAAATTTTTCGAAAAAATGAATCGTGCAAGTTTGTTTGTCTTGATGATTGCCGTGTTCTGCGGGATATTCTTTGCCTGTAGCTCCACCTCGAGTTCTTCGAGTGATGACGAAGAGGATCTACCCAAGAATAATGGTGGAGCGGATTCCTTGAACAAGGCGGATAGCCTTAAGCTGGATCGCTTTAACGTGGCGGCCGAAGGGGAAGTCCTTGCCAAGGATGGACAAAAGTACAAGACGCTTACGGTGGGTTCTGCCATTTGGATGGTCGAAAACATGAATTCCGAAGAACCGCTGCTTGTTAAGAGCACTTGCTATGATTACGCCGAAAGCTGCGATTCTGACGGCCGGTTCTATATGCAAAATAGTTTCAGCGATGCTGAATCGGTTTGCCCGGAAGGCTTTACGCTGCCCTCCATTGCCGCCTGGAAGGAACTGATTGCACAGGGGGTCGATTTCAACCTGGAACTCGCCGGTATATGCGACAAGAACGATACGCTTGAATGCCACGACAACAAAAAGTTGGCCAGGTATCTTGCCTATGGTGGTGAGGCAATCGTTCTCCAGAAAAATGACAAGGGCAAGATTTCGTATGAGGTCGAGAATGCTTCGATGTATGGCTTTTATTCCTTGCGCTGTGTCAAGAACCGCTCAATCGTAAACAAGCTGACGGATCTCCCTGCCTGCGAGGTTTCTAATGCCAATGTCCCGGTGATGATGGTGGTGGACAGCATGGCTTATTTTGAATGTTCCTTGTTAGATGAAACATGGGTCCGTTCTGACAGCAGACTTTGTCAGGAATCTGAAAAAATGGATTTCTTCTTGTCTGGCGACCGGCTGTATGTCTGCGATGGAAATTGGCGTCTGGCAAAAGTCTCGGATTTGAATGTTTCCTGTTCCGAGAAAAATCTGGAACAGGAGTATACGTTGAACGACAAGCGTAATGCCTGTACCAAAGACGGTTGGATTGTATTGGATTATCCGGCTTCGGAACTGGGGTACTGTGGCACAAAACAGCAAGGCGTCCTCGCGACGACTTCTAACGGGATGATGTATTTCTGCTCCAAGTATGGTTGGATGCAACCTGAGATATCGAGTGTCTATGGAGAATGCGATGATAAGAATCGTTTCAAGGTCGTAGAATACCAGACAGACTCCTATTTCTGCGATGAAGAGGGATACTGGAGAGAAGCTTCCATGCTCGAATCTTCTATCGGTTTCTGTACCGATAGCCTAGAGGGCACCTTGAAGACTGATGACTATGACCTGTACAAGTGCGAATCCGGCACATGGTATAGCGCCGATCCCCTTGACTATCTTGGTTCCTGCAATGTCTCCAAGGCGGGAGATTCGACCTTGGTGTCGACTTCCAAGTTCCTGTGTACGGGCAAGGGCTGGATTTCGGGAACGGGCCTCGAAGACGCTCACGGTTTCTGTCTTGGTGCAAAGAACAATTCCGTGGTGGAATATTCAGGCGGTTATTACAAGTGCATTGCCGATGAATATCGGTGGAATAAGGAAAACTTTGAGGATTATGCACCTCCTTGTGATTCGACCACGCAAGGTGAAAAGTTGACGGTCGGTGGAACCGAGTATATATGCGATTTGAGTAATTACGGTGGTTGGCATGTTCCTTTCATTCCTCCTGCGATACTTATCTATCCTAGGTCTTCATCTTCTTACTGGTAGTTGTCTTTTGCTATCTTTGCGAGCGTGGTAGAATCCCTCTCAGAATTTCTTACTTTTGCTCGCTCCGAAACGCTTTCCCTCTTCAGCAAGGCTGAGGGGGGCGCTATTCATGTAAACGGAGCCACGGTGCCGCTGGCTGCCATGATGGTGGCAGTGCGGTTTCTTAAGAAGCCTGCCCCGATTCTGGTGGTGGCGAAGGACTACAAGAGTGCCGAAAATTGGGTAGAGAATCTGGAAGGGTTGCTGGGCGAAGACTTTGTTCGCTTTTTCCCTTCGATAGGCTTGAAACCTTATGAAAAGAAGGTGCCTTTCGAAGGTGTCGTAGAAGAACGCCTCAAGTTTTTTAGGGATGTTGAGGGCGCAAACCCCTTTATTACGGTATGCCCGCTGGACTCCTTCTTGATGAGGCTCCCGGCGCCCCATTCGGTGATGAAGGGTTGCCTGGAACTCAAGGTTGGCGGTGTTGCCGAACCTTCGTCGCTTCGTCCCTGGTTCCTGGATCACGGATTCGTGGAACAGCCCGTAGTTTCGGGCGTGGGGGAGTTCTCCATTCGCGGCTGCATTGTAGACGTAAACTGCCTTTTGTACCCGCATCCGATCCGTATCGAGTTCTTTGGCGACGAAATTGAATCGATCCGCAGCTTTGACATTTTCTCGCAGCGTTCCGTAGAGACCATGAAGTCGGTGAAGCTTTTCCCGATGGGCGAATTTACGGTCAAGGAACACGAAGCAGCTTGCTACAACGGCGATTTGTCTGGCTTATGGTGGCATCGCGGGCGTTACGTGAATCTGGATTACAGCCTGCTTGACTATTTGCCGAATGCATCGCTTGTTTTCGAAGAGCTTTCGCTTTTATCGGAGAATGCATCCAAGTATTATGTGAACTGCGAGAATACCTTCCGCGAAGTCCGTCAGGTGGATTCCGAGGCTGTCGACCCGGCCCATACCTGGTTCAAGATGGGAGAACTTTCGCGGCAGTTTGTGGGCCGCACCTCCATGGATGTTTCCCGTGTGCAGCTCAACGATGGCAATAGCCACGAGTTGAATTGCAAACCGCAAGATTTTTCGTCCAACGGCACCGATGCGGTTGCCAAGGAAATCGAGGAATTTGCGGCCCGTGGCGGGACCGTTTATGTGGTGGCCCCCAATGCGGGCGCCTTGAACCGTATCAAGCAAATGCTCGAAGGCCTCCCGGTAGAAGACTACATTGTCGGCAACATGTCCGAAGGCTTCTGGCTCGAAACCGACGGGCTTGCGTTCCTCACCGAGACCCGCATTTTCAACCGTCATACCAACAAGACCCGAAAGCGTAAAATCGCGGGCTCCGTTTCGAGCGCCCTCATGATTGAGTCGCTGAACCGCGGCGATTACGTTTCCCACGAAGATCATGGCGTTGGCAAGTATTTGGGGCTTGTGCGCGTGAATGTGAACGGTGGCATGGTGGACTGCGCCTTGCTGGAATATGCGGGCGGAGACAAGCTCAAGTTCCCCGTGGCGGACTTGCAGAAGATTGAACGCCTGGATACGCAGGAAACGGCACCGAAGCTGGATCGATTGGGCGGCAAGGCCTGGGAAAACCTCAAGGAACGCGTCAAGAAGAAGGTTATCCAGATTGCCCGCGAACTGGTGGAACTTTACGCCAAGCGCGAGTTGGTCGACGGTTTTGATTTCCCGCCCGATGGCAAGCTGCAGAAAGAATTCGAAGACGCTTTTGAGTACGATCCTACTCCGGACCAGGTGAAGGCTACCGAAGATATCAAGCGCGATATGGAAAGCCGCCGCCCCATGGACCGCTTGATCTGTGGCGACGTGGGCTTTGGAAAGACGGAAGTTGCCATGCGTGCGGCGTTCAAGTGCGTAGTCAGCAAGAAGCAGGTGGTGCTCCTGGTACCGACAACGATTTTGGCGGCCCAGCACTACGAAAACTTCATGGACCGTTTTGCGGGCTTTGGCGTGAACATCGCGCTGGTGAACCGCTACAAGAGTGCCAAAGAAAAAAAGGAAATTTTCAAGCAGGTCAGCGAAGGCAAGGTGGATATTTTAATCGGAACCCACAGCCTGCTTTCGGAAAAGAACCAGTTCAAGGATCTGGGGCTTCTGATTATCGACGAAGAACAAAAGTTCGGCGTCAAGCAAAAAGAAAAGCTTCGCGAGTTGCGCCTTGCCGTAGATACCTTGAGCATGAGCGCTACGCCCATTCCGCGCTCGCTGCACTTGAGCATGTCGGGCGTACGTGATATTTCGCTAATCAATACGCCTCCCATGAACCGCTTGCCTGTCGAGACGACGCTCATGAAGCGCGACGATATGGTCATCAAGCGTGCCATCGAAGATGAATTGGCTCGCGGCGGCCAGGTGTTTATCGTGAATGACCGTGTGCAGAGTATCTACACCTTGGCCGACGAGATTCAGGAAATGGTGCCCGACGCTACCGTTGGCATTGCCCATGGGCAAATGAACGACCGCGACTTGGAAAATGCCATGGACGCCTTCATTTCGCGCAAGTTCGACATTCTGGTCAGTACCAGTATTATCGAATCGGGCCTGGATGTCCCTAACGCCAATACGATTATCATTTTCAATGCACACCATTTCGGTATTAGTCAGCTGTACCAGATGCGCGGTCGCGTAGGACGCAGCAGCGTGCTCGCGAAGGCGCTTCTGGTGATTCCCGCGAAGAACGAAATTTCGACGGAATCGATGCGCCGACTCAAGGCTCTGGAACAGTTTACGGATCTGGGCAGCGGCTATCAGCTGGCCATGCGCGATATGGAAATTCGCGGTGCGGGCAACTTGCTGGGCCAGGAACAGCACGGCTTTATTGCCGAAGTGGGCTTTGAAACCTACATTCGACTGGTCCGTGAGGCGGTCGAGCAGATGCGCGGCGGTTCCGCCGAAAAGCCGATTCAGACTCGCGTGGAAATCGGCGTGGATGCGTACCTGCCCGAAGACTATATTCAAGACGGCCTCACTCGAATTTCGATGTATCAGCGCATTTCCCGCGTTACCCACACCGACGAGATTGCGGGGCTTTCGCAGGAGCTGGCGGATCGATTCGGGCCTGTGCCCGAAGCCGCCAAGATGTTGCTGCTGGTGACCGAAATCGGTCTCTTGGCGGGGCGGCTCCGTATTCAAGGCCTGGTGCAGCGCAAGGGAATGCTTGCGGCCACCTTCGTGGAATTCCCGCCGCCCGATCCGCGCATCATCAGCGAGATGTATGCGAATACTCAATTCCCCATGCGCATCATGGGTGGCTCGCCGCTGCAAGTCGTCATTGAACTCGGCAAGGGAAACGCCGTAGAATTGGCCGAAAAGGCCCTGAAGGAATTCCGGGCCTTTGCTGTGATTAAAGCGGATTCGATGGTGACGGTTTCTCGCTGATAGGCGAGCAGGCTAGTGGCTTACCAGCTGCTCTGTTTCTTTTAATTGCTCTATCAGGGCATCCGCGATTTTTTCGACGGATTCATTCTTCAGCAGATTTGCCGTGCAGAAGGTTTCGTCGGCATCGGTTTCGAAGCGCAGCTGTTCTGCGGGAATCTGCGGAATGGCGGCAAGCGTCGACTTCTTGTGGAATGAATCGAGGTGCAGCGAGAAAATCGGATTCAGGGCTTGGGCGGCATTGACGATTGAAATGTCGCCACCGAAGCGATGGAATGTCGCGTAGACTTTAGGGGCTCTTTGACGGGACTTGATATTCGATTTCTTTCCGGGATAACCGCAGTCTTCCAGGATCTTGATAATGCGGGCGTAGTCGCCAACGCAGTGAATATGCAGGTCTCGATGCATGTTGCGCGCGAGTTCCACCTGTCTTCTGAAAACCTGTTCCTGAAGGCCTCCCTCGGCGTAACCGTCGTAGCGCTTGTCCAGGCCGCATTCGCCGACATTGGCGTCGGGGTAGTTGTCCAGAAGCGATTCCAGGCGTTCCCAGTCGGCTTCGGTGACATCGGCGGCGACTACAGGGTGAATGCCGTAGCTGCGGGTAGAACCTTCAAAAAGGGAGGCTTCCATCTTCTGCAAGATTTCCCATTCCCAGGGCTCGCAGGCAATGGCATTAAAGCGTAAACCCCTTTTGATAAGGGCCCGAGCAATCAAATTGGGCTGGGGTAGCCGTGCCAAATGTAGATGGAAGTCGTACATACCTCTAATATATACCCAAAAGTTTGCTTTTTACTCAATTAAATAAAAAAAGTTCTTGTTTTTTTGTTAGAAAAAGCCTAATTTAAGGGTAATCATTACCCTTGCATTAAAAAGGAGATTTTTATGCGCGATCTTTTGGAAAAAGCCTTAAATAAAGGCCTTGGTGTTTCCTTTACTACCGAAGGTGGTTTTGCTGTCATTCGTATCACCAAGGGAACCGAAGTGGTTGCATCCTGCAGCCTCGGTTCGGCCGATTTCCGCACCAGCGTTGAAGATTCCTTGCAGTCTCTTTTGCTTGACCTGGAACGCAAAGGCTTGTAATATTCCAATTTGGATTTAAAAAAAACGACCCGCTTTTGAAGCGGGCCGTTTTTTAATGGTCTTTTTTTAAACCTAGTTGATTCTACCAACCAAGTTACCCGAGATCATGTAGTCCTTGGTGCAGCCGTAGCTGTGGAAACCGGCAGACAGGCTGAAGCGGCTGGTGAATGCCTTTTCCAGGTAGAGGGCTCCCAGAACGTCCTTCACGTGCTTCGGATTCTTGATGCCGTAGAATTCCTGATGGTCGTGACGGTTGCCGACGTATTCAGCTTCGAGGAGAATGCGGTCCACAACCGGAGTGTAGATGGCAAAGCCACCGGTCACCGGAATCACCATGTCGTCGGACATGTCCATGAGGGCTGCTTCGGCAAAGATGTCGACGATGTTGGAGACGATGGGCAAGTTAGCCTTCATGGAAGCGTTATGCTTGATGTCGGCCTTGCTGTCGTAAACGACGTCGAACACGTTGCTGCGGTAAGCGAGCTGAACCTTCAGGGCAGAAATGCCGGCGAGGTTGTGGAAGTTGAATGCGGCACGGACGTCGCCCTTGTCCAGGTTTTCAGACTTGCTGATCAAGGACACGAAAGCGGACATGTTGTCAGACGGAGTCAAACCGAACATCAACTGGTTTTCAGAAGGCTGAGTAGAAAGGAATCCGGCCAGGTAACCGTCGATGTAACCACCGAAGTAGTCACCGCTCTTGTCGGTGTTGTCCCATCGACCGACCTTGAAGGTGAACAGGTCAGTTTCCTGCATGGCCCATGCTTCGTCCAGAGAGAAGTAGTCGTCTGCATGCTGACGGGTGCCGTTGCGGAGTTCTTCTTTCTTTACATCCTTGTCGATGTTGCCATCAACAGACTTGAGGTCGCCCGGGTAGAAGGCTACGCCAATCTTGCCCTTGAAATCGTCGGCTTCGGCGAGCACTGCGAAGTTGGCTTCGCCATTCCAGGTTTCGAAGTTGTCGCCCATGACATCATCTTCGCTCTTCCAAAGAACCTTACCGGCTTCGAGTTCGAAGTCAGCGTTGATGTCGAAGTTGATCTGGTTAACCGACATCACGGCGTTCTGGATCATTTTTTTCTTTTTGCGCTTTTTCTTCTTGGCCGGCTTCTTTTCCGGTTCGGCTGCAGCGACTTCGGCAGCAGGAGCTGCTTCTTCGGCGGGCTTCACTTCTTCAGCCTTTGCTTCTTCCTTCGGTTCAGCCTTGGCTTCGGCAGGGGCTGCTGCGGGAGCGGCTTCGGCGGGCTTCACTTCTTCGGCCTTTGCTTCTTCCTTCGGCTGTTCTGCCTTTACTTCGGCGGGGGCTGCTGCAGGAGCGGCTTCGGCAGCCTTTGCTTCAGCAGGCTTAGCTTCTGCGGGCTTTGCTTCGGCCTTAGGTTCGGCCTTGGCTTCTGCTTTGGCGGGAGCCGGTGCAGGTGCTGCGGCCGGGGCGGCAGCAGGCTTAGCTTCGGCTTTAGCTTCAGCCTTGGCTTCTGCTTTGGCGGGAGCGGCGGCTTCGGCCTTGGCAGGAGCTGCAGGAGCAGCGGCAGGAGCGGCTGCGGGTGCTGCGGCCGGGGCCTTTGCTGCAGGGGCTGCAAATACGGCTGCGGCCATAATGCAAGAGGCAATAAACATCTTCTTCATAAAAGGAACTCCTTTATATATTCCACGAGACTAATTTTAGTAAAAATTTCTTTCCCTAGTCATTTTTGTAACCTTTTTTCGTATAAAAAGTTAACTTTACTCCCACAAAGAGGTTAGTTTTGAAAAAAATCCCATTTTTTACGTTTTTGATTTCGCTCTGTTGCTCACTTTCGTTTGCTCAGGAAACTTTAACAGTTTATAAGAAAACCGCCGCCGGAATCGACGAAAATACTCCTGCAGGTTCACTTGTTTTTACGGACCAGATTCGGGAACTTCCGCTTCCCATGGATTCAGTGAAGAAGGTCATTGTCGTTAGGGATACAATCGAATTGAAAGACCGCAAGGGCAATGTCAAAAAAGACAAAAAGGGTCGCCCAAAGATCAAGGTGAAAAAGCGCCGCGTCATTACCTGGGAAAAGGTAGAACCCAAGGAGCCGCCGCGCTTTGTGCCGATCCAGTGCAAGCTTGGCGAAGTGTGGGTCAAACGAGCCGACCTTGCCCGTTTCCAACAGGCATCCATGGACTTGAGTGGCGAATACGCTTCTAGCACCGGTAGTGTATTCCTCAAGAAGTCTCCTACCAATCCCCGCTATTTCTCCTTTGTCATCCAGAACGGCCCCTTCGGCAACCGCGCCGAACTGGAAGCCAGCAACTTGGAACTTCGCGAAGCCAACGGACATGCTCGCCTGACTTACACCGAAGACGGCTGTACGGTAGACATTGCCGTGGCAGACCGCAAGGTGAGGGTCGCTCAGCGTGGATGCAACGAATACAATGCCGGCAAGTACAAGCTTGAAGGCGAATACAGCAACTACAAGGGTAACCGCCGCGTCGTAGAAACCTTCAACATGCCCGAACAGAGCTTCAAGTACAAGAAGTACCTGTGGTGCGGTAGCGGCTTCGACAGCTGCGAAAAGGTCAAGGACGACAATGGCGTGGTGACCATTACCTGGAGTAAGGGCGGCAACGGATTCATCGAACGTGCTGCCGGCGAAGACACCCACGTGTACAGACCCTTCGAACATGTGATTCCCCACAAGCGTGACTTCTTCAACGGCGAAAAGCCCATTGCCATCAAGACCAAGCGTACCGACATGGCGGGCGAGTGGATGATCTGGTACTTCTATCCGCAGGCCCAGAGATTCAAGATGGTTCGCGCCGGCATGCGCGAAGATATTGCCTACATGGAAATCTATGAATAAGGCGCTTGAAAAATCGAGAGTCCTCTTTTTGGATACCGGCACCGTGGTGCGTCTTTTGCAGATGCACCCGGATTATTACCCCGTGGTATCTTCGGTTCTCGATTTTGCCTACGAAAATAATTTGACTCTCCTGGTCTCAAACGTTACTTTGTTTGAGCTTTCGAAGAAAGCCTTTGCCGCGGGCGAAGGTCTTCTCTCTCGTCAGTACCGCGAATTCTTTGAACATTCCCGCAACGTCAAGTCTTGCGAGGTCACCGGTGAAATTGCGGTGAAGGCCGCCGAATTCGCCGGCAAGAATAAGCTGAACGACGAAGAGGCCTTGCGGCTTGCAACGGCCTATGTTTGCGGCGCAGATTGCATCTTGACGGACTGCGTTGCCTTCCGCGACATGACCGATATTCCGGTAGTCACGCTCGACGAAGTGGAATAGTGCAATGTGGAATGTGTGATGTGTAATTAATCATCTCACACCTCACATTACTCATTTCACATTATATCTGCGGTATCACCTGATTGCCTTCGAAGGCGTTCTTGTAATGCACGAATTGCAGGGGCTTCTGGTATACTCTCGCTGTCAGCACGTCAAAGCGGCAGGGGGTCTCAAATCCCTTGGGGGCATCCTTTTTCTGCGTAGATAGGAAATGGCATGCCGTCTTCCAGATCTTTTTTTGCTTCAGGACGTTTACTCGGGCGGCGGGATTTCCTTGCTGGTTGTTCCATACGGATTTGACTTCTACAAAGACGAGTGTTTCTCCGTCTTTAGCCACAATGTCCAATTCTCCGCCCTGGTAGGCGTAATTGCGGGCCAAAATCCGGTAGCCCTGTCGGTACAGGTATGAGGCCGCCTGGGCCTCGATAAAGTTGCCCTTGGGGCGATTCTTTGCCTTAGGTGCATCTTGAAACATAGAGCTCCTTTTTTAGGGTTCCTCTATGTATATACGCCGTTTCTTGAAAAAGAGGGTATTTAGGGCAGTTCCATGCCCAGCAGGCGAATTTCCGAAATGGCGAAGTCTTCGTTTTCAGCTTCGTAGACGTCATCCAGATAGACCTTGAGTTCGCTGGTTTCCATGGCCTGGATATTGGGGTATTGCATGCCGCGGATATTTTCGAGCTTGACTTTCTGCTTGAATCCGTCCTTGGTTTCGAGCGTAATCATCTTGGGCTTCTTGAAAATGCGGAAGCGGTCTCCGAAGGCGTCGTCTACGGACTTCTGGTAACCGATGGCGATACCGAAGTGGGTCACGATGGCGTTGCCGTCAAAATAGAGCGTGAGTACCGGGTTCTGCGGTTTCTGGGGCATGGTGTAGAGCCATGCCGTTTTAAGGTCGTTGTCGTTCAGGTTGTCGAGGGGGTAGCCGCCAGAAATGTCGATTTCCAGCTGCTTTGTCTCGAAGTTTCCGAGGGCGTCGCTCCATTCCAGTTCGCGCAAGGTGCTTTCGGGCTTATGCGTGAGCATCAGCAAAATCAAAAGCATGATGATGAGCGGGAAAATGAAGATGGCAAGTGCCGTGAGCTTTTTCTTGAGCATGCGGGCACGCGGCGTAATGATGTTTGCCATTTCGGCAATCGATGCCGTGCGGCGGCGGAGCGGCGTATGCATGGTGGGGCGCGGAGCCGTCTTTTCGGTGGGGAACACCTGGTCGCAGGCATCCAAAAATTCCTGCATATCGTGGAAGCGCTCGTTCAGCTTTTTCTTGAGGCACTTGAGAATGAGCTGCGAAAGTCCAGGAGGCATGTCCTTGCGGAATAGTTCCGGTGCAGGGGGCTGTTCCTGTACATGCTTCAGGGCGATTTCTACCGGGCGGTTGCCTTCGAAGGGGAGGCGTCCGCAGGTCATTTCGAAAAGAATGACGCCCATGCTGTAAATGTCTGACTGAATGGTCACGTTGTCACCGTGGCACTGTTCGGGGCTCATGTATTCGGGGGTCCCCATAGTCATGCCGGTGCGGGTCAGCCTTTCCTTTTCCATTTCCTGGATGTAAGAAATGCCGAAGTCCATGATGAACACGCGGTTGTCGCGGGTGAGCATGATGTTCGAGGGCTTTACATCGCGGTGGACAATTCCCTTGTTGTGGGCCGAAAGAAGTCCGCGGGCAATCTGCCTGATGATGACTTCGATGGCTTCGAAGGAAAGCTGTTCCTTGTTATGCAGGATGTCGGCAAGGTTCGTGCCTTCCACATAAGTCATGGCAATGAAGAGCTGGTTGTTCTGCTGACCGAAGTCGAACACATGAACGATATTCTGGTGGTCCAGCTCCTTCATGGCTTGCGCTTCCATGTAGAAACGCTTGATTGCTTCTTCATCGGAAGAAGCGTCCAAAATCTTGAAAGCCACCACGCGGCCAAGGCGCTTGTCTATGGCCTTATAAACGTTTCCCATGCCTCCCTTGCCGAGAGTTCCAATCAAATCGTAGTTTTCGTTAAATGGGCGCGGAAATACTTCGTTTTTTTGCGGGGCGATCATTTTGCTTTCTTAGAACAGTTTAGTTTTATTGCTACCACAATATAAAAACATAATGTGATGCTGAGGGCAAGAATCGTGTTTTCGATAGCGTCTTTGCGCTCTAGGAGCAGATTCAAAAGGCTTGCCTGGTTGTAACGGGACCAAATGACGGTCGAAAGGGCGCGGCCAATGGCTTGCATTTGGTCCAAGGGAACCAAGGCTCCTGCCAAGGCGACCTGCGGAATAATCAGGAGCGGGAGCATGGCGTTTGCCTGCCCGGCGTTTTTAGAAAGTGAACTCACGGCAAGTCCCACGGCGACAGGCGGGAGAACCATCAGCAAAATGACCAGCAATAGCTGCGGGGGAGATGGCCAATTGAGGGTGCGGAACCCTACGAACAGGTAGACGATCAGCGTCTGAACAAAGGCGACTACCGTGGGCAAGAGCGCCTTGGCCAGAATTGTCGGGAGAATGGGAACGCCCTTGCGGAATTCCGCCTGCAGGATTTCTTTTTCCTGGACGATTTCACGAATCGAAAGGGAGAGCGAAAGCCAGTTCGCCGAGAGGATAATGGCGAAGGCCACGATCCAGAGCGATGTCAGGTTCGAGAATATTTGCGAGAAAAGGAATCCGATAATGAGGGGCTGCAAAAGGAGCGTGAGGAATTTGCCCTTGTCCCTGAACCATTGCTTGGCGGTAATCGAAAGCTTGTACAGGAACACGGGAGACAATCGGGTCTTGGGAAAATAGCTGGGAATCAGCGCTTCAAGAGCCGAGGTGCTTCTGATTGGTGCGGTAACGCGCTTTTGCTGGACCGTTTTCCACTGAGTTGCAGTTTCATCGTTCAGATTCGTGAGAATCGTTTCGGGATCGTCGCTTGCAAAGTAGTTGTAGGCTTCCTTGGGGCTTCCGAAGAAGGCCTGCTGCCCCTGATGCAGCACAAGAATCTTGTCGGCGATTTCGAGGGCCTCGTAGCTGTGGGTCGTCAGGATAATCGTGTGGCCGAGGAAGGCGAGCTGCTTTAAATGGGTGCAGAGAATCTTGCTGTTGTAAGGGTCGAGGCCCGAAAGGGGCTCGTCGAGAACAATCAGGCCCGGGTTTCCCATAAGTTCTTTAGCGAGGGCGACTCGGCGGCATTCGCCGCCGCTGAGCGTGCGAATGGAATTGTCGAGTCTTGCGCTCAGCCCGAAAAGTTCGGAGAACTTTTCGAGTCGCCCGGAAGCATTCCGCTTAAAATCGAGCTTCGACATCCCGACTCTGGCTCCGTCCAAAAGAGTTTCCTTGACAGTCAAGTCGCGGCGCAGTTCCGGGTCCTGTTCCAGGAAGGCGATGTGCTTTCGGATTTCTTCGTTGCGGTAATCCAGCTTCCCGATGCTCACGAAGGAATCCTTACCGCTTTTATGCTTGCCCTGCAGCAGACGCAAAAGGGTTGACTTTCCCTGACCCGAGCGTCCGATGATGGCGAGGATTTCTCTGGCACGGAGCTTAAAGTCGATGCCCTTGAGCAATTGCTTTTTCCCCGCAAAGACATCCAAATTTTCCACTTCGACGTCGAATCCGAGCGGTAGGTTCTTGCAGGTGAGTTCACCTTGCGCAAAACTCATGGTGCAGCCGGGAAGGCGAATCATTTTGCCTTCTTCAAGTTGAATCAGGCGCGTCGATTTTCCTTGCGTATTGACGATTTTGTCTTTGAAGCTGATTTCGGCCTTTCCGGCATGGACTCTGGCGGAACAACCTTCGGGAATGTCCATGTGCAGGCTGTCGAGAGCTTCCCAGTTGCCGCTTAGACTCTTGGTTTGCACCAAATCGCGTTCCACCGATTCCATCAGCAAAAGCTGCAAGTGGCCGTGCTTGAGGGTGGCGCGGAGTTGCAAGGGGCCAATGAGAATGGTGTCGCCGTCTTCAAGGACTGCGGTTTCGATATCGTTGCCGTTCACCTGGGTCACGCTGTTTTGCGTGAGGTTTTTCAGGTGCCAATGCTTATCTTCGAATTCCAACACCGCATGGTAGCGCGAAACCATCGGGTTGTCGAGCACCAGAGAATTGTCTGGCTTGCGACCGATAGTAAACGGCTCGCCAATTTGCGGAGTGATAATTCTGAACGACTGCATATGGTTAATGAGGAATGAGAAATGTTGAATGAGAGATGTTTGATGGATTTTTAATTACGCATTACACATCTCACATTTCACGATAGTTATTTTAGATTGCTCAGTCCCCTTATAAATCTGTCGCATGCCTTCTGCAAAGTTTCATCGCTTGCTGCATAGGAGAAACGCACGCAGCTGTCGTCGCCGAAGGCGGCACCCGGCACAATGGCGAGTCCCTGGGACTGCAGCAGGTATTCGCAAAGTTCAATAGAACCGCCAATGACCTTGCCTTCGGGAGTTTTCTTGCCATAGAAACTCTTGACCGGCGCGAACAGGTAGAATGCGCCTTCAGGAGCGCGGCAGGGTTCCGGCAAAATTTCGGCGGTGCGCTTCAGCATGTAATCGCGGCGCTTGCGGAAGGCGGCTTGCATCGCATGAACATTGCTCTTGTCCATCTGCAAGGCTCCGAGGGCAGCATATTGTGCCACGTTGCTCGGGTGGTGCGTGGCCTGGCCTTGAATCTTGCCGATAATCTTTGCGATTTCGGCGGGAGCAGCGTCGTAACCGACACGCCAACCGGTCATGCAGTGCGACTTCGAGAATCCGTTAATGACGATGGTGCGTTCGGCCATGCCGGGGAGGGCCGCTGCGGCAGAGCAGAATTCCGTGTCGTAGGTGAAGTATTCGTAAACTTCGTCCGAAATGCAGTAAATGTCGCTTTCGACAATCACCTTGGCGAGCGCTTCGAGTTCCGCCTTGCTGTAAACGGCACCCGTGGGGTTGCAGGGGTTGTTCAAGAGAATCGCCTTGGTCTTCGCGGTAATGGCGGCCTTCAAGGCTTCGGGCTTAATCTTGAAACCGTCTTCAATCTTGGTGTTTACGATCACCGGCTTTCCGCCGAGCCATTTCACCAGTTCCGGGTAAGTCACCCAATACGGAGCCGGGATAATCACTTCGTCCCCTTCGTTTACCAGGGCAGCCAGCGAGTTGAATACGGCGTGCTTTGCGCCGCTAGTCATGATGATCTGTTCCGGCTTGTAATCGAGACCGTTTTCGACTTTCAGCTTTTCGGCGACGGCCTTGCGGACTTCCAGAATGCCTACGGGAGCGGTGTAGCGGGTTTTGCCATCGCGAATGGCCTTGCAGGCAGCATCTTGAATCGGGGTCGGAGTCGGAAAATCGGGTTCGCCGGCACCGAGGCTTACAACATCCTTGCCGTCAGCAATCATCTGCTTGGCCAAGGTGTCGATAGCGACTGTTAAAGAAGCGGCGATATTAAGAGTTCTTGTGGATAAGTCTTTCATGTCTGAGTTTAGCCTTTTTCAAAATGCGGTAGGCGTCCAAGGTGCTAGCCACCAAGGGGTAAATGGTAAATAGTGAAATGAAAATGCAAATGAGGCCGAGGGCTGCAATGATGCCCATGCCGTTGATTCCCGGGTGCGACGAGAACAGCATGGCGATAGCGCCGATGAAAGACGCCCCTTGTGCAATGGTGACCGAAATCAGCTTCGTCTGCAAAACGCTCCAGGCGTTTCCTCCCTGCTTTTCGTAGTACGACGACCAAAGCTGCAAGGAGCCGTCAACACTTGCACCAATCAAAAGGACAAAGGCTATCGAGCTGTAGGCCGAAATCTGGATGTTGAATGCGTGGACCAATATGGTAACCCAGCTCATGGCAAACAGCGACGGTAACAGGGTAAAGAAGGCGCGGCTCAACTTGTTGTAGAACATCAGGAGGATAATCCAGAGGAGGATAGTTCCCAGGAGAATGGACTTGTTGATGTTTCCTAGAACGGTGTCCAGAAGCGAGGCTCGCAGAATGGGGGTGCCGCAAATCTTGAAGGTCTTGTCGTGGATTCCGTCGATCTGCTGCAACTGCTTTGCGATACGGCGGCAAATCAGGCCATTGTTCGGGTCGGAACTGGGGATGATAAAGGCGAAAACGCCCGATTTACCATTCCTGTCGGAGAATTTCTTGCGGATGCTTTCGGAAAGCTCGAATCCCTTGATGTCGCTTTCGTAATTGTCAAACATCTCGACAATCGCGGCGCTGTCCTTGGGATTCAGCCTTTCCAGGACATCTTCCGATATCAACTTTTTCAGGGTTTCGATCTTGTGCTTCTTTTCGATGCTGGCCTTGGGCAAGAACTGGTACTGCGTATAAATCTTGCCAAGGTCCTTCAGGCGACCTTTCTTTTGCAGGTGCTCGAAGTTTTCTACCAGGTCGTCGTTGTAAGACGAATCGGGGAGCATCACGATAATGGGGTCGTAGGTCGAAAAACCGGTTTCGGCGATCAGTGCCTTGGCTTCGCGTTCTTCCAGCTGCAATTCCGTTTTCTTGAAATCGTAAAGGAAGGTGAGGTTGATGCCGCTGTAAAGCCAGGCGACGGCGCTTGCGATACTGATAACGACAATGATAATCCAGTTGGTCTTGAACGAGAACAGTCTCTTGCGGTGGTTGGGGGTAATGCTGCTGAAACTGATGTCGAAGGGTTTCTTGCGCTGTAGGAGTAATAGGAGCGAGGCCGTCAAGAGCGGGCAGACCGTCAGGTTGAGCAAGCTGCCGATTGCACCTAGAATTCCGAATTCGCGAAGCCCCGGGAGGGGAACTAGGATAAAGGCGCTGAACAGGCTGGCCATGACTAGCGCCGAGGCTGCCACCACGGGCCCAATCCCGAGTAAGGCGCTTTCGATGCAAAGGGCCGGACTGAGCTTCTGTTCGCGTTCATGGAAGTACCTGGTGTAGACATGCGTGAGAATCTGGCAGGCATGTCCCGGGAGCAATAGTCCAAGGGAAAGTGTAAACAGGTTGATTCGACCGAACAGTAGGTAGGCACAGGCGAGTGTAAATACGGTCGGGAGCGCTAGCGGCACCGCCGAAATAAAAATCAACTGCGGCTGCCTGTAGAAGTTGATAATCAAAAGCACCAGGATGATAAGGGCTGCGATGCCGCCTGCAAACTTGGCTTCGGGGAGTAACGCCTTGCCGACTTTAATGGAGTCATAGACTTTCCCGGTGTAGTAGACATTGAAATCTTTCCCGTTTTCTTCGACAAAGTGTTCCACCTTCTTTAGCAGGTTTCTGTTGGCCTGCAAGTCCGAAACTGAAGTGGCGGGGTAGATGTCGACGACTCGAATAGAACCTTGCTGGTTCGAAAAATCCTGCCGCAGGCTTTTAAAGTACTTGGCTTCGATTTGTGAAATGATTTCGACGGTATCGCGCGGTGCAGGGGTATTTACCTCGGCTTCAGCTAAGTCTACCAGTAGCGGATTGTGTTTTTTGATTTGCTCGTCTTTGATTTTGTCCAGTTTTTCGATGACCTGGTCCAGGTCGCTTTCGCTGGCGTACAGGAGCCTGTTCTTCTTGAAGAACTCCAGGTCCGTATCGTATTCGGTGTAGTGGACGGTTGAATCTTTTTCAAGCTGCTGTGCCAACTTTTGCGCAAAACTGTAATTGGCGGCGCTATCCTTAGATTGTATCACGACAGTCAGGCTGCCGAGACCGCCGAAGGCTTTCTCGATGGTCTGGTAGTCTTCTTCGACTTCGTGTCCCTTAAGGGTGTCCTGCAGTTGAATTTCCCAACGAAGATTTTCGATGGGGTAGATGCTTAACAAGGTAACTGCAAGAAACAGCCCTATCATTGTTTTGGGATAGTGGGCTATTTTTCGAATTAATTTGGCAAAAGCCGAAAACATATAAATAATATAACTATTATCGCTTTTGTTCGAATTAAAAAACTAAATTAGAGGCATGGTAAAAAGGGAGTCGCGATGTCTCTTTGTTTGGGTCCTAGCTGCGCTATGGTTCTTTGGCGCAGTTTCGCTCTATGCAGAAGATGATGTTGTTGCAGATTCCTCTGCGGAGGCCCCTTCAAAATCCGCTTGGATGTGGCCGGTAGAAAACATCATCCAGCCGTTTTTGAACGGACTCATCTACCCGATTGCCCAACCTGTGGACTACGCCCTCAAGAACGGAATTCTCGAAAAGACCGTCGATCTGATTTCCTTTGGCGAAGACTATAAGATCATGATTTACCCGAGTTTTAACTTTAAACCGGGTGCAAGGACCATGGTCGGCGCGAATTATCGTCACCGTAGCATATTCCTTGAAAAAGATTACTTGGTGATGCAAGGGGAATATTATGCCAATGGTGACGTTGGCTTAACGGCTCGCTATACAAAGCATGCCTTGTTCGGGACGCGCTTTTTTGGTGGATTTCGCTATGATATAGACCTGGACCGAGACAAGCGATTCACGATTCCGGAAACCAAGAAGAATTATCTGCAACCTGATTCGAGCTATCAGTTTACCTGGCGTCTGGGAGCCCCGATTACCAATACGGCGAACTGGAATGCCGAACTCTGGACTTCCTTGTTTTTTAGTCGTGCAAGTCACCCCGATGTCCAAGATTCCGTGTTGATTAGCGATGAATTTAAAATCGAAGATCGTGGTTTGTACCAGAATGTGACCCAGGTGCCGGTGGGCTTTTCCCTTGTGTACGATAACCTTGATTTGCCCTATGCGCCTTCCCGTGGAAGCCGTATTGTGCTGGACGGCTACTATACTTTTGTCGGTAAGTATTCTGGCGTCCGTAACGAAGATTTGGGCATTATCGATGCCGACGATGGCAACAAATGGATCAAGGATGGCGGAAAGAACCATGATTTTGTGACAACGGAATTCATTTTCCAACATTATTTTTTGCTGGGATCTTCGCAAAAGTATGTCCTGTCAGCAAAGGAAGCGCGTGAAAACCGTCGGTTCTATACGGACTTTTCGTGGGAAGAAACGCTCCGTATTTGGCGACCGGAAAATATGCGTAACACCCTTTTTGAACGCCGCGTGATTGCCATGCAGTATCGTATGGTTTCCCTTTGGGAGATTGAGGAAGGGGGCGCTCCTCACGATGCCTTTATCAACTTGAATTCCAAGGCTCCCTTGCGCGGTTATGACGACAAGTGGACTACGCATAATTTGATGTCCCTTAGCGTGGAATACCGTTGGCCGGTGGACCGCCTGGTAGATGGCGTGCTATTTGACGAATATGCCTTGATTGCCCCCAAGCTCGACAAGTGGAGCTTGGACCATTATTACAATTCGTGGGGCTTTGGTATCCGAGTCCGCCAGCCTGATCTATATCTTTTCCGCTTGCAGTTCGGTTTCCATGGCTTGCATGGCGTGAATATGATTATGACGATTGCGCCTGAATTCAAGTAGACACGAAAGTGTCTTCTTGGAGCGTAGCGATAGGATTACTACCTGGAGTAGTATTCCATTTTTTTCTAAATTTCCTCCTGTAAAATTTTAACAAGGATAAAAATATGCGCGATCAGTTCGAAAGCCCGCTTATCAAGCGTTACGCCTCCAAAGAAATGAGTTTCATCTTCAGCCCGCAGTACAAGTTCCAGACTTGGCGCAAGCTGTGGATTTACCTCGCCGAATCCGAAATGGAACTCGGCCTCCCCATTACGCAGGAGCAGGTGGACGAACTGAAGGCCCACGAAAAGGATATCAACTTCGAAGTCGCCGAAGAAGAAGAAAAGCGTCGCCGTCACGATGTGATGAGCCACGTTTACGCTTACGGCGTCCAGTGCCCCAAGGCCAAGGGCATCATCCACCTCGGTGCAACGTCTGCTTTCGTGGGCGACAACACCGACCTTATCCAAATGCAGCAGGCCATGATCCTCGTGCGCAAGCGCCTTTGCCGCGTGATGGACAAGCTTTCCAAGTTTGCGATGGAATACAAGGACATGGCCCAGCTCGGCGCCACGCACTTCCAGGCCGCCCAGCTCACGACCGTGGGTAAGCGTGCTTGCCTCTGGCTCCAGGACATGCTCATCGACCTCGAAGAATTGAACTTCCTTATCGAAGTGCTTCCGTTCCGCGGCGTAAAGGGTACGACCGGTACGCAGGCCAGCTTCATGGATCTGTTCAATGGCGACGAAGAAAAGATTATGGAACTTGACCGCCGCGTGACTGCCAAGGCTGGCTTCAAGCGCGTGCTCACCATCACCGGTCAGACCTACACCCGTAAGTGGGACAACCGCGTGAACCAGGTGCTCAGCTCCATTGCTCAGTCTCTGCACAAGTTTGCAACCGACATGCGCCTCATGCAGGGCGTGAAGGAAGTCGAAGAACCGTTCGAAAAGACCCAGATCGGTTCCTCTGCCATGGCTTACAAGCGTAACCCGATGCGCAGCGAACGCATTTGCTCCCTGGCCCGTTTCGTGATGGCTCAGGTCAACAGCACAGCCTTCACTCAGGCAACGCAGTGGTTCGAACGCACGCTCGATGACAGCGCCAACAAGCGCCTCGCCATTCCGGAAGCATTCCTCGCTATGGATGCCATGCTCATCATTGCTGAAAACGTGACCAACGGTCTCGTGGTTTACCCGAAGGTCATTGAAAAGCGCATCATGGCCGAACTCCCGTTCATGGCTACCGAAAACATCATTATGGAAGGCGTGAAGAATGGCGGCGACCGTCAGGAACTCCACGAAGAAATCCGCGTGATGTCCATGGAAGCGGGCAAGGTCGTGAAGGAACAGGGTAAGGACAACGACTTGCTCGAACGCGTGCTGAAGAACGAAAAGTTCCAGAAGCTCGGCATCACCGAAGCTAAGCTCAAGGAAATCCTCGACCTCCGCAAGTTCGTGGGCCGCGCTCCGGGACAGGTTGTGAAGTTCGTGACCGAAGAAGTTCGCCCGGCGATTGAAGCCGTCCCGGAATGGAGCAATATCGACGCCGGCGAACTGAAGGTTTAATTTGCCTTATTGCCGTCGCGATACGGCATCGCATCGACTTACTCGGCGTACGACTTGTACGCCTTCGGTCGCTGCTCTTGGTCTCGCTAGGCACTAAGTCAAATTACTCGTTAGCATAAATTCATTAGTTTCGCAATTTTTCAAAAAACGCTTTAGACAAATTCTAAAGCGTTTTTTATTTAAAACATTTCGATGCAGGCGATCGCAATGCTAATGGGGTACATCAGTAGTCCCGCATAGATACCGCCGAGCAAGTCGTCTGCCATGACGCCCCATGCTCCAGGGAATTTTTCGAAACGGTGGATGCCCAGCGGCTTAAGAATGTCGAAAAAGCGGAAAAGACCGAACCCTATAAGAAGCACAATGGGGCTGTCCAGTATAATGTAGGGATTCACGAGCGCGAAAGTCATAAAGATTCCGCAGACCTCGTCTATCACGATCCAACCGGGGTCTTCAGTGCCCGTGTCTTTCATCGCCTTGTTAACGGAGGGGATTGCCCCGAAAAAGACGATGATTGCGGCAATAAAAAATAAAGGGTTGAATTGTAAGTCGCCAAATATTTTTAGCGCTAAAATGGCCATGGGGTAGGCGACGATAGTTGCTGCCAAACTTCCCATGGTGCCAGGGGCTTTGGGCGACATGCCCGAGCCAAAGAAGGTTGTTACGAGAGTAGACAACAAATCGGTGCCCCGCCACTCGTGGGGCACTCGTTTTTTGCCATATTTTTCTTTAAGTTCCTCGCGGTTCACGAGTACTTAGTTGTCCTCATATTCGGAACTGCCCCAGCCGTCGAGGTCGCCCGCTGCACGGCCAAGAGTTGCACCGCCGAGAATTTCGTCAATGCCCTTGTCTTCGGAATCGTCGTCCTCTTCTTCGAAGATAGAAGCTTCTTCCATTTCGAGGTCGTCGTTCGGAATGATCGGATCGTCATCCAGCGCGTTCTTGCTCTTCTTTCCTGCCATATTTTCTCCTTGGTGAAGGCGTTTTCGTATTCTTTACCGCTATATTATAAAATTTTTTTTAAAAAGGGAAATTTTTTTTGAAAAAAGTTGAAAAAAATGCATATTTTGGGGGCGAAAATGAAAAAGTCCCCCGTTTTGGGAGACTTTTGTCGTTAAAAACCTCAAAAAGTCACTTTTTTTCGTGGGCAGAAATGTTTTTCGCCATGAACGCGTAAACGGCTTTTGTGCCCATACGCGACAAAAAGCGGACCTTCGTATTCACCATGGAATTGTTCAATATCAGGTTATATTCAACGGTTTCGTTATATTCTTCGGAGTATACGAGTCGCTTGTAACAATCTAGAGCGCTCTCGGGAGTGAGTAAACTGAGCACTTCATTGATGTCGTTTGCACCAAAGGATCTGATTTCCTGGTAGAACGCCTTGTTGGCAAATATCGTGCGGTAAACTCGGTTCTCACCTTCGATAAGTGCAATGGGAATTTCGTTTGTGACATCCATGCGCTTTCTTGTGAGCGGAGAGTTTTCCAAGAAGTTGATTCGGCCCATATCGTCGTAGTAGCGGCGTTCCGCCGGAGTTTCGCTTGTTTCGAAACTGCACAGCTCCGCTCGTTTGTTGTAAAAATCTTCGATGGGCATGGGTTTGGCAAAATAGTAACCTTGAATCAGCTCGCAACCGATTCTCTTCAGGTATTCGTACTGGTCTTCGGTTTCGACGCCCTCGGCCAGAGTGTGAATGCCGAGCTTTTTCGCCAAGTCAACGATAGAGGCGATAATCACCTTGGACTTCGGGGTCTTGTCGAAGTTCCTGAGGAAGTTCATGTCTATCTTGAGGAAGTCGAAATCGTAAGTTTGCAGGTTATTGAAAGAACTGTATCCCGAACCGAAGTCGTCAATCCAGACTTGGTATCCGTCCTCCCTAAAACAGTGGATTATATCCCCAAGGCTCTCCTGATCCGACGCGAAAGCGCTTTCGGTGACTTCCAATACAATGTATTCCTTGGGAACATTGTATTTGGCGACGGCGTTATCAACGATTTTCTTGATATCGCTCAGTTCAAAGTCGAGTCTCGAAAGGTTCACCGAAATGGGCTGGTAGGCGTACCCGCTATCGATGTCGTCGCGCAGATCTTTGCATACGTGGTCTATAATGTAGGCGTCCAACTTGTGAATAAGGTGGACTTTTTCTAGTACTTCGATAAAGATGAGGGGCGAAATCATGCCTCGATTTGGATCGATCCATCGGGCAAGGGCCTCGTAGCCGCAGACTTTCTTGTTCAGTGTTCGATAAATCGGTTGGTAATACACCTTGAAAAATCCTTTTTCGAAGGCTTCGTCAAAGTGCTCCAACACATATTGTTTCTGTTCGTGCTTTTTGTTGAGTTCCTCGTCAAAGACGGCGTATTCCCTGTTAAAAATGCCATGGACTTCTCGACAGGCGAGGGAAGCTCGGTCCATCATGACAATGGGTTGTTGTGGGGTGCCGTCGGCGATATAGATGCCCGCCTTGATGAGGTTGCGGAGCCCTTTTTCGTAACTCGCCATCGCTTTGTTCAAAAGCTTGATTCGTAGGGCGATTTCTTCGACAGAGAGATTGAGACTGATGACCACCAGGTGGTCTGCTCCAGCTCGTAGGACTGTTTCTCCTTCAAAAAGTCTTTTGAGTTCGTCCCTGAACTTGCAGAGGTATTCGTTTCCGCCCTGGTATGAGAATCTTTGGTTTATGGTCTTGAAATTCATCACGTTAAAGAACGTGATGGTCGATCTTTCAAGAGGGTAAAAGTTAGGGTCTTTTTGGGTTTGGGCAAAGAACCATGCCACAAAATTAAGGCCTGTAATCTGGTCTTCTTTCTCGAAAATTGAAGTGCTTGGGCTCGCTCCCACGGGACGCATCATTTTCGGTTCGCTATGCTCCACGACCTTTTTCTCCTATATTCTTATGTTCAATTTAACTAAAGAAAACAGGAAAAGGGACTTTTCCTTGAAAAAAGTCCCTTTTTATTACGATTTTCTTACTCCAAATTGGAATATTCGTTTTTTTTAGAATTTCGGGTAGCCGTCCTTGAGACTTTCGTCGTAGTGGGCGCGTTCGCCGCCAATGAATTTCGGGCGCGTGCGTGCCGCAATCAGGATAGCCTTGCCGATATGTGTCTGCTGCATGTGCAGGGGGACGGCGACTTCTTTCAGGTGCATGCCGATAAGCGTGCCGCCGATGTCGAGGCCTGCGTCGGCCTTGATATGCTCGATGGCAACGGGTTGTTCGAATGCCCCGTAGCAGGCGGTGGCAAAGGAGCCGCCGGCCTTGGGTTGCGGCACCACGTTTACGATTTCGGCATTCGGCACGGCCGCGCGCTCGATGATGATTGCACGGTTCAGGTGTTCGCAGCACTGTGCCGCAATGTAGATGCCGAGCGGCTTGAATACGGACTGCAACCCTTCGAAAATCGCCTTGCCGACTTCGGGCACGGAGTGGCTCCCGATATCGTTTCCGAGCGTGGAACTCGTGCTGCAACCGATCACCACGATGTTACCTGTCTTGAGTCGGGCCTTTTCAACAACTTCCTTAGCGGCGTTCATCGCGTCGTTACGAATCTGCTCGACAATGTTCTTGTCGTCTATTTCGTATGTAATGCCTGCCATGTTTTACCTCATTGTTGATCTTTATAATCGTTTACATCGTAACCGGGGACCCGCTTGGCATCCATAAAGTAGAACTGTTCCTTTATGTTGCCAGCCTTGTCTGTGACCACGTCCATGATGGAATCCAGGGTTGTAACAAAGACTGTGGAATCTTCTTCCCAATAGACATCCTTAAGCATTTTTACGAGTATGTCTTCTTGTTCCGTGGTTGAGGCCGCGGGCCAGCCGACAACGAGAACCTGCACCGAATCTTCAACAGAGCTTTCATCATGTCGTCCGTCGTAAACATCTTTCCATCGGATTTGATATGTTCCCGCCTTGGAAAAAATTTTTTCACCATGAAGGCTTGTTCGCGTGAATAGGTAGTCTATATATGAAGGGCTTGTGTTGTCAACGACCGTCAATTGATAATCGTTAGCTGAAATATAATTCATACGATATTTATCCACATTTCTAAAATGAAAAGTCTTGTTGTAATACTTGTATTCACGATTTATTACTTGTGCCGGCACCAGCCAATCCTGGAAGATGAGGGCACAAGATAGCGTAGCACTGGAGTCGCCTTTCAGGAAGTTGTCCAAGGTGGCACTATCAAGTGAAACTGCGCCTTCTTGATAATACCGGGCGTTCATGATTTCGTAATCTTTTTCGAAATCAATCTTCAATTCTATGGAGTCAGATTCTGTTTTCATGAAACATTTCGATTGTACTGTATCCGCATAGGTGGAATAGAATCCACCATAGTAGCATGGATAAACTCTATTATAGAAATGCCCCTTGATGAATCTGCCGTAGTCATTGGTTGCTTCATAATAGCAGACTTCCGTAAAGTGCGCTTGGCCGGGATTTTTTGAAGGAACTAAAGTGTATGTTTCCTTTAGATTGCCGCATTGAGCGGAATCCAGTAATATTTCGAGGCGGTGGGTTTCATCTTGTTTTTCAAAAATATCTTTGAAAATTATACCCTGATAAGGATTTGGTCTTTCTTCGCCTTTGATTTCTTTACCGTTCAACAGAAATTTGGTGTTGCTGTAGTTGCAGACGGAAGGATCGCTAAAGCGAATGGTTACCTCCATTTCCTTAATGAACTTATTGATTTCAATGGTTGTATCAATAACTCTGTCCATTCGGAATCCATCGGAAATGTACATTCCGTTTCCGCCAGCGGAAAAGTTGAAACGAATGACTGTGGCCATGCCGCCAACAATGCTATCCATCAGATTTTGTTCAATGAGGACCTTTTCTCGCTGTAATTTTGCTGCTTTTTCTTCGGCAGTCATGCTGTTATCCATACAGGCGACAAAGGCGCAGAATAAAATAGAAGTCAGAGTAAAAAAATTGAATAGTTTCATTGGTTGTTAGTCCTTCAAGCAACGAATAGAAGCGTAAGAATCCATGCCGACTCCTGTAATAGAAACATCCGGCGTCCAATTGTCAAAAGAAATTGTTTCGGTGACAAAGTCATTTCTTCTGTCGGATGTCCAAAATAAAGCGACTTCGCCATGATCGATTGGCATTACATTGAAACCGTAATCGTCAAAGCCGTTTACGTCACGGTCCTTGTATTCTTTCCACCCATCTACGGATTTAAGGGCTTTTTCGACATTTGTCCAATAAGGCCAACCCGGTTCATTCTGACCCCCGATGGCCGTAAACAGAACTTCGAACTCGGCTATATTCGGCAAGTGCCATCCCTCGGGGCAAATGCCGCGGATTTTGCCGTTGGAGTTACTTTCGTTGGCGCATTTCCTATAATCGTAACCGCATCCTTTTCCTTTTTCAGAGAATACTGCTGCAGAATCCATGGCGGCAGACCACAAATAAAGGCGACCGTATTTTTCACAGAATTCTGCGTCTGTGTCATTGCAGAGGCTGGAGGAGTCCAGAGTTTTGGTGGGTTCAACGTATGCGTAAGCAAGATTTTCGGCCATCCAGGTTTGGCTGCCAATGGTCACGGTCTTGTATTCATGATTGTCTCGTTCATCGACCATGGTTCCGTGAATCGCTTCTGAAGGAGCCACATAGCTGATGCTGCTGGAAGAAGGCAAAATAGATTCGGTGCTCGAAGACGATTCTTCTTCCATGATTGAACTGGAGCTTTCCAATGGGGCCTGGGGTGCTGCGATGCGATAGTAGGTCACGCCTTTTTCCACTTTGCAGAGGCATCCGTCAAATTCTTTTTCCTTGGCCTTGGGAATCAATGTGTTGAAATCGCCTTCGCTACCTAATTTGTATTTGCAACCATTGAGGCTAACCCAGACTTGCCTGTAGCCGTATTCAGATTGAAGATTGATTTCAATCCGGTCATATTCGGGGTTATATCGCGCTTCATGGCAAGTGGTCAAAAGGTTTCCCGTTTCATTGATAAATTCAGCTGCCTTGGAGCAGGCTTCTTCATTGACCAAGGCGCTGTCGGTTAAAGTGCTTGACCAAGTGTTCTTATCGGAAATACCGTAGCGTTCCTTGCATTGCGCAGAACTCGGTTTGTCGGTTGTATCGGCTGGCTTAGAGGGGGTGGATTCCGAGGAACTGTCTCCGCAAGCCATCAGGATTGCGGAGGTGAGAGCCAATAAAAATAAACTTGTGCGTAAAGACATTTTCATATAGTCAATCATTTAATTGTGAATACAGCGGACATTCATGGCCAAAAGAGGGGCATCATACTCTATTTTTGCTTTTTCTTTAGCGTAATCCCACATAATGATGTAAGAAGCAAGATCTTCGTTGCCTGATTGGCTCCAGATATTCACCATATCGCCGTATTCAGCAAAATATTTTTCGACATCGTCACAGTCGTCATCACCGCAATAAGCTGCTTCATCGACAAAAAGTCCTAGGGGCAATGCTGAAAAACCGCTTTCGTTTGTGGTACTGCTTTCTTGCCAAGGCCATTTTGCCGATTTAAGGGATGCATCACTTGTATTTTCCAAAAGTGTCGAAATTTCGTCGCTCTTAGGAAGATGCCACCCTTCTGGGCAGGCCTTTTTGGCCGCTGCCTGGGAATAAAAACGTCCAAAGATTTCGCAACTGTCAGGGGAGTCGCCCAAGCAATGTGTTTTCCCGGCAAAGAAGGGGTGGGCGATGGAATCGACATAGTTCAAGTTTTCGGCCATCCAGACTTGTTCGCCGATTTGAACGCTCTTGTAGCATTGTCCGTCTCGTTCATCTTGGAATATTTCATATTCCACATCGGGGTTCAAATATTCCCAACTCTTCTTTTGAATGGTCAAGCAGGTGTCTACGCTAGACGAAGACTCTTCGATGGATGAACTAGACTGCTCTGTAGAAGAACTGGACTCAACGGAGGAACTGGAGGGGATAACCATTTCCATGAGCAAGGTGTCCTTGACGCAGCGTAGTGAAAAACCGTGGGACTTGGATTCCGAATAAATGGCTTTATCTTTAGGGTCTACGCTGTAGCTATATACTCTTGATGCAGGGATGGTTTCGTCAAAGAAGGTGTCCTGATTGTAGTCGATGTAGTAGTCCATTTCATCACTCTCGGTGGAGGTGAAGAATTGATCTGCGTTGTCCCAATAAGAGAAAAAGTAGTTGTTGTAAAAACCGCTGTGGAGAATTTTAAATCCGTAGGGGTCCTCATCGACAATGTCGGTGTAGCTCATCAGGTACTTCCATTCCAATGTGTCGGGGACGTGCCAGCCCGGCATGCAGATCCCCTGATGGTAAGGCTTATGAATGGAATCTTCGGCCGTGTTCCGCAAGTAATAGGATTTAAAATCCATTGCTTGAGTCCAGTTGTAAAGGCGTCCGAATTTGATGCAATTGGAATCTTGGTCTTCAAAACAGCGGCTGCCTTCGACTTTGTATCTTAAGTTTTCGGCAGTCCAAATGAGCGCGCCGATTTCTGTAGTGCGGTAGACCTTGAAATCGCGGGGGTCGCAAATTTCGTCTTTCTCTAGTTTGTCTGGACAAGAGGTGGGAAGATTTTCAATTGAACTCGAAGAACTTTGGTTCTCGTTTGCATCTTCAGGTTCCGATGAAGTGTCGCTACATGCGGAGAAGATGATTAGAAACAAAGAAAGTATTGCAACAATTATTCTCATGGTGTATTCAGAAGTCGTGCTCGAAATTGTGTCGTGAAGCCTTGATGGAAATAATAGCAAGTGGATAATCTGATGTCAATTTGTTAACTTGAATTTACTATATTTTGTAATAAATTTTGGAGGATGTTGTATGAAAAAGTTCCTTTCATCTCTATTGGTTTTGCCTTTTGCAGTTCATGCTGCCTGCGACTTGGTGTTGAATGAGGCGGGCGAGTATGAAGTGGGTACCTTTGAAGACTTGACTAAGGTGGGTATCGAGGATTGCGCTTTGGATGCAAAGTATCGTTTGACCGCAGATATTGTTGCTCCTAAAAGCGAAGATGACTGGCACGGATTCCAGCCGATTGGTGGTTTCAGTGCACCGTCTGGTTTTTCGGGCGAGTTTCATGGTGCGGGACACAAGATCAAAAACCTGCAGCTTTACAATGATAATTACGAAGGGCTGTTTGGGCGTGATATGGATGGCTTGGTGGATAGCCTTGGTCTTGAGGATATTTTTCTCAATGGTGGTTATTATACGGGAGCTGTTGTCGGCTATGGCGGATCGGGAAAAATTAAGAATGTTTATGTAACTGGAAGAGTCCAGTATGCGGGGTACAAACCCGAGGAATCCTATATCGGCGGCATTGCCGGTGTGTTCGGTGGTACAATCGAGGATTGCTACTTTGTTGGTGAAATCGGCGAAAACTACAATATCGGTGGTATCGTCGGCATGAATACGGGTACCGTAAAAACGAGCTACGCCATCAATGAAGGTGTCGTGCAGGGGATATACTCTTCCAAGTACAATATCGGCACAGTTGTCGGTGTAAATGAAATTACGGGAACTGTCGAAAATTCGTACGGAATGACCTATGCCGATTGCGACAAACGTAAAGTGGTAGGCTCGAATTTAGGCTCTGTCGATGAAAACAGCGCATCGGTCGATTGTTTCGATTACAATTACAATGGCGGCATGAAGGCCAAAGAATTCTTTGCCGGTTTCGACTTTGAAAATACATGGGGAATTAACGAAGGTAAAACATCTCCGTTCCTGAAGTCCAATTTGACTGTTGTCAAGGGCGTGAAGCCCGTTTGGTATGCAAAGCAATACTGCACGGGAAAAAAGGTGGGTATCGGAATGGCGCTGATGCCGGAAGGCTTGGATGAACGAAACTACGGTGGAAAATTCAACGTGGTGGAAGTTGGCGACAAAATGGTGGTTGACTTTTCAGGAGTCTATGCGCTGAACCAGAATGGCTATACGTTTGTCAGCGATACGCTTGATATCCCGATTGCACCACTGGCACTCGAGGTTACGGGCATTACTGTTGAGGACAAAGTTTATGATGGAACTACCGATGCGACGGTTACGGGTGAACCCAAAATTGAAGGGGTTTGTAAAGATGACGGTGTGACCCTGAAGGGAACCGTTACTGCCACGTTTGAAAATGCAAAAGAGGGAAAAAACAAGAAAGTGGTTCTTTCCGGTTTGACTTTAGCGGGCGATTCTTCGGTGGTTGCGAACTATGAACTTGTAATGCCGCAATTGGTTGCGTCTATTACCGCTGTCGAAAGTTCCTCTTCTGCAGAATCTTCTAGCTCGTCTATAGAATCTATTGTATATGGTCCCGCAATACGAAGCAATCAACCGTCAAAGGTGTTTTTCGATGGTCATTCTGTGATTATGAAAAAGAACGGAATGCGCTTCGATTTGCTGGGCAACAAACTCAAGTAAAGTGATTTATTTTGAATAAATAAAGAAGCCGAGTGAGTGAACCTCATTCGGCTTTAAAATTTTTATTCCCACTCGATGGTTCCTGGAGGCTTGTGCGTCACGTCGTACCACAGCGAGCCTGCACCTTCGGCTTCGAACTTGCGCCAGAGTCCTGCGAGCATGCCCTGGTCGATTTCGGCGAAGTTTGCGGTCATGGCTTCGGTGGAGTTCACCGGGCGCATCACGATGCAAGGCTTGTTTGCCGTGCGGAGCGGGACGAGCACGACCGGCATCTGCCAAATCTTTTCGTACAGGTCGTTTGCCTGCAGGAATTCGGTGCAGATGTTGTCGAACTTGCGGAGCGTATCAAAGTTCTCACGGGTGGCGAACTGTTCGACAAGCTTCGGATCTTCATCAGCGACGCTGCCGATCTGGTAAATCACGCGGTTGATGGCCTTGAAGCGGTTGGCAAGTTCGGTCGAGAACTTTTCGCAATCCTTCCAGCTTAAGCCCGGAGTGGTGATGAGGAACGGCTGCGCGTAAGTACGGCCATCGCCCTGCACGCCCACGCTCTTGATGGGGAGCAGGCGGCCTGCAATGTTGTTCGCCTTCAGGTAGTCGGCGAGCGACTGACCGGCGGTATCCTTCACGTCTTCGAACTTCACCATGTCATCGGTGAGCTTGCCGTCGCTGCAGAGCAGGCGCACGCCAAGACCCGGACCCGGGAACGGGTGACGCCACACGAGGTTGTGCGGAATGCCGAGTTCTTCACCGAGGGCGCGGACTTCGTCCTTGTACAGGTCGGCGAGCGGTTCCAGCACGAGGTCCTTTTCCATGAGGTCCAGAACTTCCTGCACGCGGTTGTGGTGCGTCTTGATCTTGTCGGCGTTCTTGGTGCCGCCGCTTTCGATGGTGTCGGGGTAGATGGTGCCCTGAGCCATCATCCACTGGTTCGGATCGAGGTTGAGCTTCGCCATTTCCTCGTCCTTCACCGTCAGGAATTCCTTGCCGATGATGCCGCGCTTGGTTTCGGGCGCGGTCACGCCCTTGAGCTTTGCGAGGAAGTGTTCGCTAGCGTCGCGCACCTTCAGGTTGTTCATGCCTTCCTTCGTGAGGAAGTCCATGATCTTCTGGGATTCGCCGAGGCGCATCATGCCGTTGTCCACGTGCAGGCCCAAGACCTTTTCCGGTCCGAGAACGCGGTTCAGGAGCACGAATGCCACGGTGGAGTCCACGCCGCCGGAGACGAGCAGGAACACCTTGCGGTCCTTGACCTGGTCCTTGATGCGCTGCGTGATGAGCGGCAGGTAGCTTTTCATGTTCCAGGTCTTCTTCGCGCCCGTGAAGTCAATGAAGTTTTCGAGCAACTTCATGCCGAACTTGCTGTGCGTGACTTCGGGGTGGAACTGGATGCCGAAAATCTGGCGTTCGGGCTTGTCGCTGTCGAAGGCGACGGCGGCGATTTCGCAGTCCTTGGTGCTGGCCACGATTTTGTAGCCCTCGGGGAGCTTCGTGACCTGGTCGCCATGGCTCATCCACATGGGGGATGCCTTCGGGAGGTCTTTCAAAATCGGGCACTTCTCGTCGCCCACGATGAGGTCGGCGATACCGTATTCCTTGACCTTGCCCGGTTCCACGTGACCGCCCAACTGCTGGGCGATAAGCTGGTGACCGTAGCAGATGCCGAGCTTCGGCACCGGGAGGTTTAAAATTTCGGGATTGTATTCCGGAGCGTCAGCCGCGTACACGCTGGAGGGGCCGCCACTGTAGATGATTCCCTTCACGCCTTCGAGTTCGCTGACGGGAGCGGCGGGGGAGTGGATTTCGGTAAACACGCCCAAGCGGCGCACGCGGTTCGCAATCAGGTGGGCGTACTGCCCGCCAAAGTCCAAAACTGCAATCGTATCAACGTTCTTCATATTCGCTTTCTCGTGAAAAACGGAATTTTTAAACTGTCATTCCCGGCTTGGCCGGGAATCTCCTTTCCCGAACAAAGATAGAAATTTACTCGGCTGCACTCATCTCGCGAGCAAGCTCGATAAGTGTCTGCACGCCGAATCCGGTCGCACCGTACTCGGTGTATTTCCACTTCTTGTCGACGAAGGCGGTTCCTGCGATGTCCCAGTGGGCCCAGGCGGTGTCTTCGGGCACGAATTCCTGCAAGAATAGGGCTGCGGAGATGGCTCCTGCATCGCTTCCGGTGTTCTTGAGGTCGGCGAACTTGTCCTTGAGCGCGTCGGCGTACTCTTCTTCGAGGGGCATGCTCCAGAACTTTTCGCAGCAGGCTTCGCCGCAGTTGATGACCTTAAGGGCGAGTTCGTCGTCGTTGCTGAAGAATCCGGCGACGGCATAACCGAGGGCGCGGACCATGGCTCCCGTGAGGGTGGCGAGGTCCACAATATGCGTTGCTCCGATTTCACCTGCTTCGGCAAGTCCGTCGGAGAGGACCAGGCGGCCTTCGGCGTCTGTGTTGTCGACCATGACGGTCTTGCCGTTCTTGGCTGTAAAGATATCGCCCGGTAGTACGGACTTGTTGCCGATGGCGTTCTCGGCGAGGCAGCAGACGGCGCTCACGTGGATGGGGAGCTTTAGTGTCGCAATGGCCTGGATGGCGGCGAGCGCGGTGGCCGCACCGCTCATGTCGCTAATCATCTCGGGCATGGATTTGGGCGGTTTCAGGCAAAGTCCGCCGGTGTCGAACGTGAGTCCCTTGCCGACAATGACCAGGTGGTCCTTGGACGTGCGCTTGGCGGGCTTGTAGTCGAGCGTAATCATGTAGGGCTCGCGGGAACTGCCCTTGCCGACGGTCACATGTCCCATGAAGCCTTCCTTTTCGAGCTGCTTCATGTCGCGCACCTTGATGGAAAGTCCCGGCGTGTACTTCGCGATGGTTTTTGCGTTCTCGACGAATTCGGCGGGGTAGAGGTCGGCGGCACAAGTGTTGATGAGGTTCTTTGCCAGAACGACAGCCTTCTGCTCGATGGCGACTTCTTCGGCGATTTTCTTGAATGCGGCGACGTGTTCGCCGGCGATAATTTCGTAGGTGACTTCGAAGTTCTTCTTTTGCTTGCTCTTGTAGGCGTCGAACTTGTAGTTCGCGTAATGCAGACCGTGGGCGATGGCCTTGAACTGTTCGTCGGCGGCATCGGCAAGGAAGATGCTCACGCAGGGAATCTGCTTTTTCATGGCGCGGCCGGCGAGGCGATAGGCGGCCATGCGCAGGTGGTCAAGGTTAGAAAGTCCGCGCTCCTTGGCGGCATCGACGAAAATCGTGTTGTCTCCGTCGATTTCCAGGAGTTCGAGGTCTTCGAAGGGGCCGTCCTTCATGCCTTCGAGGACGGATTCCACCTGGGCGCTACCGGCTTCGGTAAGCACCTTGGAAAATTGGATGGACTGTTTGACAAAGAATAGGGTGTAGGCCTTGTTATCCTGGGCCTTTGCGGATTCGGAAGAAATGATATTGAGTTTCATACTTCCATAATTTAGAATAAAAGTGGGTTAGGGGCGCTTTTTGGCGGTGCATAGTAGCTTTTTTCGTTTGATAATTACTATAATAATCGTATATAATGAAAAATGGAGTGAATTATGAATATCAAGATGAAGTCCATTGTAACCGTACTTGCTATGTCCGCGCTCGCTTTCGCCGCTGAACCTGCGGCACCGACCGCGGTCCGTGCCGCCGATGCTGCAGCTCCTGTCGCTGCTGCTCCTGCCGCAGCTCCTGCTCCCGAAGCAGCTCCCGCTGCCCCTGCAGCCCAGGCCGCACCCGCTGCCGCTCCCGAGGCTCAGGCCCCAGCCGCCCCGGCCGAAGAACCTGTTGTTGAACCGGTTGCCCCGACCGCAGTCCGCGCCGCCGATGCGGCCGCTCCCGTCGCAACCGCCCCTGCTCCGGCAGAACCGGCCCCCGTGGCCGCTGCCCCCGCTCCGACGCAGCAGCGCCGTGTCGACGTGGACACGCTCCAGCCGGCAGTTGTCTATCGCACAACCACCGTTCCGGTCAAGACGGTCTATGTAGCCGAAAGGTCCGGCGAGGACTCTGTTACGCTTGACGAACTCCGTGGCCTTGTCCCCCTGAGATTCGCCATTGGAGCCCAGGCTTTCCTCGGTGGGTATTTCCTGAACGATTACGCCTATTACGATAACTCCTTCAGCGATTATACTTGGCGAGTCGGTCTTTCGTCTGTCTTGCCGTTGAACAAGTTCACTGTTGCTTTGAAACTCGGTGTCCTTTACGAACAGAGCTTGGCTAGCGGCACGCTGCACTACGACGACCGCAGTGCGCGTTCCGTGACGGTCTACACTCTGGATTTCAAGCAGCGCAAGATCGACGTTCCGGTGCTGTTCTCTTTCAAGGCTCCTTATTCCGGCCTCATGTTCGATCTGGGTCTCCAGGCGTCTTTCGCCGTGTATGACAAGTTCAAACTTTCTACTACACAAGAAGGCGGAAAAAAGCATTCGGAGCGAATCGACATGCTCGACGAAGGTTACCGCAAAAAGATGGGCTGGGACCTGGTGTTCGGCATCGAGTACTGGGCTAACAAGCACATAGCCTTGGATGTCCGCTTTGAAGGTGGCTTCTCCGACCTGTATGATTCCTTCGAGGACGATGTCATCAAGCTGAGCGACCTTTCCTCGTCTGCGTTCCTCATAGGTTTTTCTTACTACCTGTAATAGATGCTCCTTCCTATAGTTGCTGTTGTTCTTGGCCTTGCCGTCCTGGTCTGGAGCGCGGATAAATTTGTGGATGGCGCTGTGGGCGTGGCTCGTTTCTTTGGAATGAGCACGCTCCTTATCGGGATGGTTATCGTCGGCTTCGGGACTTCTGCTCCGGAAATGGTCGTGTCGGCCTTGTCGGCGATGGAAAATGCGCCTGAACTCGCCCTAGGTAACGCTTACGGCAGCAACATTGCAAATATCGCTCTCATTCTCGGCGTCACGGCGCTGATTTCCCCGGTCATCGTGAAACGCGAAGCGCTCAAACGCGACGTCCCGATTCTGATTGGGGTGACTGCGGTTGCTATCATCCAGGCTGCGGATGGTTCCATAAGTCGCTTGGACGGCGTCGTGCTGCTCCTGCTTTTTGCCGGGATCATGGGTTTCAACATTTGGAGCGAAATTCGTGCGAAAAAGAAGGCTTCTGCACTGGAGAAGGAAGCCGAAGACGGTGATGAGTCCGGGAAAGCTTCTCTGCCGAAATCCATTGCCTGGCTTTTGTTAGGCCTTACTTTGCTTGTGCTGAGTTCGAGGTGCCTTGTTTGGGGTGCCGTGTCCATCGCGCAGGCCCTCGGCGTGAGCGATCTTTTGATTGGCCTTACTATCGTGGCCGTGGGAACATCCCTGCCGGAACTGGCGAGCTCCATAGCCGCTGCCAGCAAGGGCGAAAACGATTTGGCTTTCGGCAATATTGTCGGGTCTAACTTGTTCAATACGCTTACGGTTGTGGGCATAGCCTCGACGATTTCACCGATGCGTACGGTCAACCCGCTGGTGTTCAGCCGCGACTTGCCTGTGGTTGCCGTGTTGACGGTGTTGCTGCTATTGTTCGGGCTGCCGGTGCGCAAGAAGCGCCTGGATGCGAACGGACTGCGGATTGGGCGAATCAATCGCCTCGAAGGTTCGACCTTCCTCGCCATATACGTTGGGTATATCGGGTTCTTGATTGCACAAGCGGTGTAGGGGCGCGAGCGATGAGCAATGAGCTATGAGCCGTGAGATATAGTTTCTGAGGTTTTACTACTCATTGCTGACTGCTCAAAGGGGCTTTAGCCCCGATCTCACACTTTCTAGACCGGCGGGAAGAACAGGTACGCTATTGCAATTGCTGCGATCACGCCGACGGCGTCGGCGATGAGTGCGCAGGTGACGGCGTGGCGAGTCTTCTTTACACCTACAGAACCGAAGTACACTGCGATGATGTAGAATGTGGTGTCGGCGGCTCCCTGGAACATACAACTTAAGCGGCCGGCGAAACTGTCGGGGCCGAGCGCCTTCATCGCGTCGATCATCATGCCGCGGGCGCCGCTACCGCTTAGGGGCTTCATGAATGCGGTGGGGAGTGCGGGCACAACGTCGTTGCCGACGCCGAACAGCCCGAGCACCCAGGAAATCCCGTTCATGAGCAGGTCCATCGCTCCGCTTGCACGGAACACCGCGACACCCACGAGGATGGCGACCAGGTTCGGGATAATCATCACGGCGGTGTGGAAACCGTCCTTCGCGCCTTCGACAAACGCTTCGTAGGCCTGCACCTTGCGGTACACGGCGAGCCCGAGGAACGCGACGATGATGCCGAACAGCACGATGCCGCTGATGAAGAGGCTGGTGGTGCCGATAGCTTCGGCGGTGAGGTGGCTGAAGTAGAACATGATGGCGATGACGCAGGCCGAAAGCCCGCCGAGCCATGCGACCGTTACCGGATCCTTGAGCTTGACCTTCTGGAAAAAACTGAGCGCGAAGATGCCCGCCATGGTGCTGAAGAACGTCGAAAGCAGGAGGGGAAGGAAAATGTCGCTCGGGTTTGCGGCTCCAAGCTGTGCGCGGTAAGTCATGATGCTGACCGGGATGAGCGTAAGGCCGCTCGCGTTCAGCACGAGGAACATGATCTGCGAGTTGCTTGCGACGGTCTTGTCTTCGTTCGGGTTGAGTTCCTGCAACTGTTTCATCGCTTGCAGGCCCATTGGTGTGGCCGCGTTATCGAGGCCCAGCATGTTCGCGCTGATGTTCATGAGCATCGTGCCCACGACCGGGTGGTTCTTCGGAATTTCAGGGAACAGACGGCTGAACAGCGGGGAGACGATTTTCGCGAGAATCTGGACAGCTCCCGCCTTTTCGCCAATCTTCATGATGCCGAGCCAGAGGGAAAGAATGCCCGTGAGGCCGAGGGCGATTTCGAACGCGGTCTTCGACATGTCGAACGCGCCGAGGATGGCCTTGTTGAAGATTCCGGTGTCGCCGAAGGCGAGCCACTGTACCATGCACGCGACAAACGCGCCAAAGAAGAAGATTAGCCAAATGACGTTTAGAACCATGGCTTTAAAGTAGTAAAAAAGGATATGAATCATTTTTGTTTGCTTGAAAAAAGGATTAAATGCCTGTTTTTTGGAGGCGTTAGTTCAGTTTTTGGGGAATTTTTGGCCGAAAAAACTGAATTGTGCAAGCAACTTTTTTCTGAAGTGTCTGAAGGCGCCTATCTCTTTGTCAATAAATAACATACATGATTTTTTTTAGTAGGGTATGTATTATTTTACTTTGTTTTTATAAACAATTATCTTACTTTTGTTGCAAAAATTAAAGTAACGTTTGTTACAAGGGTGCAATAATGGTAGGGACGGGATTCTTCTCTAGATCTAAAATTATTTGCGGACTGAAGTCCGCTTTTTTGTCTGGGATAAGCTGTGCAATCTTGATGTTTTTTGGGGTGGTGCAATCGCCTGCAGCTCCCGTAGAATCTGCTTCTGGGACGATTTATATACTTCTTGGAACCCAGGGGGACGACCCAGTCAAGACAAATATATGGGAAAAAACTGCCTTTAAAAATTACGTGCAAAATAATATTGTCAGCGATACTGCGCTGGTTTATTGCTCGTTTTATGACATGTCTCAAGGAACTCCTGCCGAATTTGCTCAAGAATATCTCTCTCGTACATCTGGAAAATCAATCTTTGAATCCGCTTTGGTCAAGTGGTATTCGGAAGGCTCTAGTTCAGAACTGAAAAAACTGAAGAAAAAATACAAGAACCTTGACTCGTTGAAAAATGCTCGTCCAGACGTGGTTCCTTCACGATTCGTTGTAATTGCTGATGGTGCTGCGGGTCTTGCTGTTCGCGAGTACATTCAGGGACCAGATTACAGGGGTGATATATCGAACGTTGTGTTCTTTAACACTCCCCATGAAGGCACGGGTCTTGCCGACCAAGCTGTTTTCAAAGGTACGGACCGTTTGGACCGTGGGGCGGACTACACGAAATACGCCACGCTGGTCACTCTGGCCCTTGCCGCGTACATTGTCGGGGGAACCGACGGTTTGCAGGATATGATGATTGGCCTCTTGAAGGATGCCGTGATGGGAATGGCTATGTCCGTGGGTGACGTGTCAAAAGACTTATCTAGCTTGTATGATGGCTATTCTGCCAGCAATGCGGCGACTTGGTATCTTACGCAGGATGCTAGCGTTTCCGACGACAAGTATGTAGGGCTTGTGCCATCGGGAATGTCCGAACATCTTGGCGGGACCCAGCTTTTGAATGCCGGGGCTGTTGGTAACGGATTCTCCCACCCTGCATACAATATCGTCTATTCTTACGGTTTGCCGAGTGTTGGCAATGGCCGCCGCACGCTGTCAGATTTTGCCGAACAATCGAAGTTTCATGTATCCAAGGAAAAATTGGTCCATGTCCTTGCTGATTCGCTGAAATCTGCCTTTGGCGCCTCAGCACAGGAAAATCTTGATGACTTGGCCGAAGAAATAATGGAAAACGGGAATGTGCGGGCTGCGTTGGCTTCCTATTCGCAGTATTCGGGTTACGCAGCCGATGCGGCTCGAGTACTGGCCGCAGTCTCAGAACTTCGTCGGAGTGGATCCAATAAAGACGATATTCCCGGAACTATCTACAATCTGTTGCGCATTGTGGATACCTTTGTGCCGGATTCTTACAAATCTGAGATATATTCGTTACTCATGAAGTACTTCTCTCCCGAAGTCCGTGACGCCATCGGAAATGCCGGCAAGTGTGCAGTAGGTGGCGGCTCGGTGTCGGGCTGCGCTAAGGAGGGCATGGCGCTGATGGCTGCCAACCTCGCGAATTATTCCTTGAATTTCTTTGATGAAGGTTCCTTTGATGTGCCCTATTACAGTGCGATGGGCGCAAATGTGTCTGCTTTCCGCGAGGCAAATCGCTATGGCTATGGGTTTCAGGATATATTGAAAAAGAAGAGCGCCTATACTGCGCAGTATTCGTCATATGCTTCGGATCTATCCTCGCTTGAAAAGTACCGAGACCTTCTATCTGATGTCGGTGAACTGGAAACCGATCGTCAAGTGGTTGATCTTGCTTTGAATGTGGCTTGCGAAATAGTGACCCGCGCCAATGCTGCCTATGGCAAGATTTGTAGTGCGGCTGAATTTGCGACTAATGTGGCTCTTGTGGGCTTGACTTCGGCCAAGGTGAAGAAACTTGCGAAGAATAGTAAAAACTTGAAGGTCACCCATGATTTGTCCCTTATGGCGACTTTGGTTGACTCGGTTTCTTATGAGGGACTTGATTATCATGGAAAAAAGTTTTCCGGTTCTATTCCTGATATTGGATCCATGCTGTTCGGAACGCCATCGATATCCATCGCATCCGTACGCAGACTGGACGGGACGGATACGGTCGTTGTGCCGCTGGTTGCGAAACAACAGTGCACCTCGGGTGAAGTTTTTAGTTGGAAATCTTTTAACAGCCTCTGCGCTGATTCCGGGTGGTTAAAGATGCCTTTGTCGTCTTTTGACGGGTTCCGTGGCGGTAATGAGAACATAACGGTGAAGGATGTCGCTTATGGCCCTGGCGGGGAAAAAAGTGTCCGGTACGCTAATTTGGGAAAGTTAGAAGCCAGCGACTATATGGAAGAAATCAGATTCCAGGTGGACGACTTACAGCCTGACAGTTTGAGATGGTTCAAGCTGGATTTCAATACGCGTATACAGATAATTTACGAACGTAAGTCTTCTGGACAGTGGTATGTGTATTTTGAAGAATCTTATAAGAAGGGCGAGCCTGTGGATACGCTTGTTGTTTCGCCTGTAACCAAGAACGGTTTGTTTGTATTCCGTCCACAGGATATTATTGACAAATATAACGACATTCACAAAAATGACCCATCCTTCAACAGCTATGAAATGGGTGGTCTTATGGAGGATGGCGCGAATATTATATACATTGCAGTGATGAACAAAGTCGGCAAGCTTACGAGTGCGAAATTCCCGTTCTTCTTTAAAGCGACAGACTTCAATGCCAGTGCGGTTTGGCCGATGGATTTTGCCCGCATATCCCATCTCGGCACAGTGTCTGTGAAGGTAAATAATGAGGGCTACGATCAGTATGAACTTACTTCGGTCGGAGTGAAAGTTTCGAGGTCCGGAAAAGATTCTGTTTGCTCGGATTCTGTGTCTGCGAGGTTCTATCGTATCCCTGCAGAATCGAACTCAACTGCGAATTATTGGAAGGCTTCGGCGTCTTTGGATTCTGTTGTCTCCCAGTTTAGCTGCCCGGTCGATGGCGAGTATGTTCTGGAATGGACTTTTGAGATGCGGAATTCTTCTGGCAGCACGGAGTCTTTTGGTCTGAAGTCACTCGTTTTTGTTGACGCAACCCCGCCAGTCCTTGAACTTAACGTTCCAAAGAAGGTCCTTTCGGGAAGTTCTTCCGATGGCGTATGGGGGGCGGTTGTGTATCCAGATTCGTCATTTGAACCGATTCGCGGTATTCGTGGAATGCTTGTTGATGCTTTGGGCCACGTGTTCACATTGTTCCAAAAGACCCGTCACAATGCGAAAAGCGTGGATATTCGCTGGCCGTCATCGCGCCCGGCTCCTGGTCCCTATTTGCTTGTTGTGCAGGCGTTTGATTTTGCGGATCCGGATTCTGTTTCCAGCGACAGTCTCTTGAATATCAGTGATTCAGACACTTCTGCATGGCTTTTTGTTACGGATTCGACGGGTTTCAAACAGGGATTCAACGGTACCATTCTTAGTGATTCGATATGGATTGATAATGTCGCTCCGTCGGTGGTTCCTGATTCCATCGTGACAGGCTCGGTTCGTGATACGACCGCATCGGGCTGTGATTCGTCAAAAATTTCACGTTCGGGTTTTGTGCTCAATTCTTGCAATTTGATATCCACTTCGTTCCGTGTACACGAGGAATTGTATGGACGGAAATCTTCTGGTGTAAAAGTTGAAGTCGTATTTCGCGATTCTCGCAATTCATTAGGGCGTGGTTATCTTGGCTCGCTGGATACGAATATCATTGAGACGAGGTACCATTTTGTTGAACCTGAAGCGAACAGGCTTGCTGACGGTGTATATTCTGTCCATGCAGTGCTTACGGATGCTGCGGGTAATGTCTCAGAAACCAAACTTGCAGACTCAATTATTGTGGATAGGACCGCTCCATCGGTTTATGATGTGTCCTCCGGTGGAGTGTCATTCGACTCGGTCCCTGTTCTTGTCGGCAAGGGAATGTCTGCTCTTGTTAGTCAGAACATGGACGACTCCCGTAACGTCTCGACACTTTCGTGTGTGCGGAGTTTGGATGCTGCAGGAACCATTACGGGCTGGAAGCCCGCTGATACGTTGGCCTTCGTTACAGGTGTGACAGAGGGAAAACTCTCTTTTTCCATTGACGATCTTGTAAGGGGAATGCCAAATGGTTCATGGACGGTGTATATCGGTTGTTACGATGCCGCGGGTAATTTTGGTTCCGGTCTAGACTTCTTTGGAATGGGGGCTCGTTATCCGCGTATCACGTATCCCACGAATTCATTGAATGAGTTTTATTATGGCAAGGTATTGGTGAAGGGTGAAACTCCGAATCCGATTGTTGGTGGAGACGGGAACAAGGTTTCCTTCAAATTGGCATGGAAGGATACCGCATGGCATGTTGATGAGGGGTTTGAATACCTGGCCCATGGTGTAGGCGAAAAGGAACGGGACTTGGCTATTTGGACACTTGACAGTTCGTCTTATAATGCGGACTCTTTGAAACTGTCCGTTCGAGCCTGTGATACATGTGCTTGGGCATCATCCGTTATTGGCGTTACTGTATATTCTAAACTTGATCCTCTGCACGATACTACGGAGACGAATATAAAAATTGACGCCCCGAAACAACAAGTCCCAGGCGTTGTGGACACAATAGCTATCGAACTAGAGCATGTTTCCGATACGACTTCATGGAAGGTGAAGTCAACTGTCACGATGTTCATTGCTGGGGATACTTCGTCGGTGGAGGCGTCCTCGCATACGTTCGACCCGGCAATCGTTTCCCCGTTCAAGATAGTTCCCTCCTCAATTGATAGTGGCCTTTACGTGTGGCAAGACAGTGGTGCATGGCACGTTTACTGGAAGGGGGATGTGGAAGGTGTGGTCATAGATTCTGCATATCTTGCACAGAAACGTTTGCCGGGGAACGACACATTGCAGGTGCCGTCAGGAGCCAAGCGACATCCGCCTAGGCTTACCCTGAGATTCCTCGCAGATTCTTTGGACAAACGCTCGTCGGATTCACTGTTTGCGCTTGCTGTCGAGGACTCTGCGGCGATGGGCTCCGTGGAGGCAGGAGGAATTCTTGTTCCCGCCTATGATAGGAGCGTGACATGGGCGCTCGATAGTCTCGCGGGAGATTCGTTACATTTGGTGTTTGCCTCTGGCTCGGCGTTTACGGTGGATGTTTCCACGGTGGATAGTGCTTACCGTAATGTCTATTGCGGGAACCGGACCGCGGACGAGGCCTTACCCGACTATGGCGGTGCGGGTGTTGTTTACGTGTATCCGCAGCGTTACAAAATGAATCACGTGTGGAGCGGTCAGAATGACGGCGGTATTTATGCGGATGGTGATAGCGCCTGCGTGAAGGTGGTGGCATATAGCAAGGTTGATCCGTCAAGGATTGTCACGAACGAAAAATGCTGGAACTTGTTGCACGACGCTACTAAACTCGTGGCGGGAACGACCGTGCCCGGTGAATTATATGTTGGATTGGATTTTTCCGATACCAATGCAGTGATGTTTGGGGGCATAGCGTTCCGTTACGGATTGCATGGGCGTGCAGCTTATGTAAAGGAAGAAGTCATTGGCCCGAACGGGTTTGAAAAATCGCTGAGAACAAAATTCGTGTATGCTGGGGCATCCAACATGGCGAACATGGTCAGTTGGGACGGTCGGGAGGCCGGGACTAATTTTGGCAAATATATGTTCCGTTTGACGGCCTACAGCGATGCTGCTGGGACGACTGCGCTTGATACTCTTGAATACGAATTTGACGTAAAAAGTCGCGAAAATTTACGTGAAGACACCACTGTTGTTTCGAGTTCAATGGGTTATCCGGCCGTGCTCACTGTAGACGAGGCTCACCTTGACTCCTTCGGCGACTTGCGCTACGTGGGGTCCATTGACTACTTGATGAAGGCGCATGCGTCGATGAACTACCTTCCCGAAGAGAACAGGACCTTCCGATACAAATGGGAACCTTGGACAAATAACAATGGGATAGCCAGACAGGCTCCTGCGTTCTACAAGAAGTATCGCTACAGCGTGGGCATACGCAGACACAGGGACAGGTTCCCCGTGACAGTGGCTGTGCTGCTGATGGCGGAGGGGATAAATGTCAAGCATAATGAGAGAGGTCTCGGGGAATGCATTTTTACAGTAGGCCAGAATTGCGATGATTATTGTACTGATGAAGGTACTGGGTATCCTTACAAAATTAAGGTATTTAGGGCCGTTATGCTTGAACATGGGAACGGAACAGCTAGTTTTTCAACAGATTTAACGCTTGATCCCGATATGAAGATTGTTGGACATTGGAATCATGGGGAACCAGTCTCTAGTTATGGTCATTCCGTATATAATATGGGTGCAGCTGTGAAAATTTTGCCGATAGATGTGTTCCCGATGATTGTTACTGATTTTGGTGATTCAGAGGTAACGGGACATGCTGAGAATGATGTAATGAGTGGAAAAAAAATTTCAAGTTGGAGAAAAATATGGGAGGATACTTTATATAATGAACAGAAGAAAATGGGACGATGGTTCAACAATTGGAATGGTCTTCCGGTTCTTTGGGAAGGGAAAAGGGAAACTTTCCATTATAAAGATTATTCAGCACACCTTTCGGATGTGTCTCAGGAAGGAAGTTCCCCTTGTTCTGTGGACACAAGCTTGATTGATAGTTCTGTTTGTGGCTTGTCTCGTGAAGATGAAGGCAACGTGGTTAAACTTAAGAGCGCTTTGGAGTCCTACAATCCCCATGCTGGAATGATGGGGGTTGATATAGGTCCAATGTTACCCGATGACTATGGTATTGGCAAATACAATGTCAATAATTCTTGTTCTGGTTATAATGGCAGTTTCTCGAACATTGGTATAAATCTGAGATTTGTCGTGAGGTCCAATTATTGGCATCCTCAATGGGGCTACAACAACCTTGCGAACCGTTACGTTCGCTTTGATCCGACGAACAAGACTCTTTTCGGCGATAAGGGGTATTTCAAATCCAACAGGGAAGATTTCGACGCTAACAAAATTTCATCAGCGGATACAGCGCGTTTCAAGAATCATTTTGGTTCAAATGGTTGGGAATACAGCTATAACATGTCCGATGCGCGAATCTCGGCATTCGAGGCTGAACGTTTTCCCATGAGGCAGACGGGCATGAACCCGCTGGTATTTAGTGACGAAATAGACACTAGTACCTCTTTGATTCCATCCATGTTTTCTGTTACCTTCTTCTCGGCGGGTATGAAGCCCAATTTCCAAGTCGCGGCTTGTAATAAGCTTAAATGTAATAGTATGTATAGTTCGAACCATGCGGCAATGTATGAGCAATGGAGGACGCCTAGCGGAAAATATGATTCTACCCGCTATGATGATTCACCGAATATATATTTTGTCGTGGCTCCCGTTATGACTCCAGATGAAGCCATTATCCAAAATGAAAATGACATTTGGGTGCCTTATCCCTATGCAGGGCCGTTGGATACGAACCTGTTCGAGGGAACTAGGTTTGCAGATACGTCTTATTCCCTTGTGTACTACCCTGATTTGCGTTCACGTATACATGTGGGAGCCGGTGATTGGGATGACAATTATTGGGATAGCGTATATGTATCAAATTACGGTTTTGTTAAAAATCCAGCTACGGATATGGGAAATCTCTTTATGTCTACGCCTGCATATTTGATTCCTAATCGTAATGATCTGGATAGTCTATATTCCTATTCCATGAAACTTTCAGATACGGCTGCAGGCCTGTGGTCAATAAATCAGGATTCCTTAAAGTCTGTAACTCCCGGTATATTCCGTCATGGTTCTGTGAACGGAATGATTATGGGAAAATTCCGCCCTGTGGAAGTGGATTCCTTGGGCAATAGGATTCAAAATCCCAGATGGATTGTTGATACTTCTTCTGGAATGACAACTTGGAATATAACGACCGGCGGCGATACGCTGACGCCCGTGCTGGACTATGTTTTCTCGGCGGATTCCACAATCGCGATGGATTTTGAAACACGTAAACATTCCGTCCCGCTCGCAAATGTGTTCCGCCAGAACGGCATTGATTCGCTTTTGGGCAATCCCTGGACAAAGAATCTGAATGTTGCTTTAGATTCCTTGCTTGAACGCGATACACTCCATGCCGATACGATGCTTTCCAAACATCCTCTCCTTTGGGCTAGCTACGATTCTGCAGGGTACAAATTTAATGTTACATGGAACGGCATGGCGCCGACTTCGCGTGCAACGGAAATAGCGACGTTCCGCGGCCGTGTGCCCGGAGCTAACGCTCCATGGAAACTGAGCTACGAACATGACGGATATACATATCCTGTTGCGTCGGGCGTGCAGGATTCTATGCCGTTGGCAGAGCCATTCCCTGTGCTGACCCGTTTCAACATGAGCCATTTACAGGGACCTGTGACTTTCTTCCTCACATGGGGATCGGACGGTTTCATGAATTACCGCAAACTGGATTTGCACGTGGGTTCACGTGTTGATCCAGATTCCTTCGCCTACGTGCAGGCTGCTTACGCAAATGCTGGAGTAGAATTTGCCGCAGGAGCATGGGGTGATGATACCGTGGATGTGACTGTACGCAGTGTCGCTCCGGAAGAGTACGTGTTCAAGACATTCAAGGGCCTTGCCGTGCAGGGGCCGGTGGTGGAGGTGCTGCCGTCACATGATTTTGGCGATGTTGACAGCTTGTGGCCAGTAGTGAAGGTAAAACTTTCGCGTAACGATGTGAGAAACTCCGGTCACGATCTGGATGAACTGAAAATATACAAGCCCGATTTTGAAAACAGGGAAATTGTCCCGCTGGAAAATGTTTCGTATGAGTGTTTTGTTGAGGTCAGTGGTGGCGTTGATACGCGAGACTCCTGTTCCAATACTACATGGGACTACGTTTTCCTGAAGGGTACGACTCGCACCTTCTCGACCTTCGTTGTACTCGATACGCTGACTGCGAAGAGTGTCGTACCGTCTGTTCCTCCGTCCGTTCCCGATACGCTAATTTGTGCGGAACCTGCGTCCGATACTGTGTGGGCGGGTACATACAACGGAAGGCTGGAATTTGCAAATCCATGCACGGGTCGCGCCAACTACCTGTTGCAGTTGCGTGTTGGTGGCTCCGTGGCCGCTGAGCATCAGGGTGTTCTCTCGGGCCCTGCAATCGCGTGGGAGGCCCGGCGTGGCGACATCTGGCTGCCTGCCGACGTGTACACTTCCCGTGCTGACTACTATGGCGTTGACGGCTCGACGGAGCGTGTGCGTGGTCCGATGGTTCGCGTCGATTCCATGCCGCCTTCGCTAACCGACTTTGATGTTTCCGTCTTGGACGGCGATAGCGGTTCTCGTGTCCTGTTGGTATCTGCATCTCTTGCTGATTCCATCAGCGGTATTGCGAATGTAGTCATGGATGTACGTTTTGGCGGTTACCTTGCAGAGACGCGAACCCTCTCGCTTGGTTCTATCGCCGATACTGCGCTCTACGAACAGTTTGTCCTTAGCCCGGTACTCTTGCATCACTGCACGGGCTGCCGTGCGACGGTGGATGTCCGCATTGAGGACTTGGGCCACAATTATGTGGAGGAATCCTGGCGTTCGAGACAGCTCTATCCGTTCCCGTCGTCGCTTGCGCTTTGGTACCCGATGTCGGAAGGTAGCGGGAATGTTGCTCATGAAATGCTTGCCGGGTTGAATTTGTCGCTTGACAGCGTGAATACGCCCTGGGTTTATGGCGGAAGGCTGTCGTTATTTGGCCTGAGAGACCGCAGTACGACGTCAAACAACCTCCATGCTGATTCTGTAACTCCGATGAGCGTCGAATTTGATGCTATTGTTGGCAAACGCAGTGGAGCCGTGTTTACTTGGCATGACGACAGTACCACGCTTACACTCGGAATTGAAAACGGAAAGTTTTACGTGAAAGTGGATTCCGGTACGGTGGAACTTTCGTATTATGTCAGTAGCGATGTGCCTGAACATTGTGTATTTGTATTTGATACTTCCTTTGTTACCTTGTACGTGGACGGAAACTTTGTCGAGCGGGTCGCTCTTCCGGGAGATTTTGTAATGCGGGACAATGGCAAGCCTATACTGGGTTATTACTTTGGCGAACAGTCCGCTTATTTCCGTATGTCGAACCTTCGCGTGTACCGTTCTGCGCTTACTGCGGAACAGGTTCAGTTCCTGCAGAACCTGGACAGCCTGCCCCCGTACAGGGAGCCCGGCGATTCTTCTGCCGTCGACACTTCCGTGGTCGATTCAATTCCGGTCTCGCTCGCGGTCCGTGCCGTGGGACTCGATTCCGCGCCCGGCCTCGTGGTGGACCAGTCGTGTGCGCTGCCCGGCAGGTCGTACCTGCGCCAGGGCTCGGGGACTTCCGGCAAGGCGGTCTGGAACGTGGACGCTCCGCGCGCCGGGAACTACGCCCTGTACGTGTTCGGTCGCGGTTATTCGTCTGCCAATTCTCGTGTGGATGTTTCCGTGAACGGAGTAGATGTCGGCACGTATGGTCTGCGTCCCTCCGGCCTGTGGGAAAGTTCCCGTATAGGCGATTCTCTCCTGGTTTCGCTCGACTCCGGCATGAACCGTATTGAACTGCGTCCGCTTGGCGGCGCCGAAATTGCGGGCGTCGCGGCTTTGTCGTCCTTGAATCTCCCCGAGGCGCACCTCGTGGACTTCGGCCAGTCCGGCTGGGCCGCTCCCGAACCGAGCGTCGAGGCCTTCATCTATTATGAAAACGCCTACGAAACGACCTGGGCGCGCCCGAGAATAAAGTTGCACAACCTCACCGGCCAGTATATATACGGCGCCCGTATCCGCTACTATTATTCGGGCGAGGGCTCCGCCGTGGCGGCGACGTCGTGGTACCCCGAGGGCCCGGCTTCTGTGGTACATGACGCCGGAGATGTGTATTACGCCGAGTATGTGCTCGCCGAACCTATTCCGCCACACGGTTTCGCGAACAACGGGAGCGCAATCCAGCTCGGGCTGCACCGTACCCCGGACTTCAAGGCATGGAAAATCCAGGACGACCCGAGCTACGAGCACGGTTCCGCTTACGGCTATGTGGAGGCGAAGGGCGTCGCCGTGCTGGATTCCAGGGGCGAAATGCTCACCGGTTGGAACTGCGTCGATGACGGCATGCCCGCGACGACCCCGGCGTCGGGCATCCGCGCCCTCGCCGCTGAAGAGTCCAATGAGCCCTGGAAAAACAGTACCATTGCCGTTTCCGTCGAGAACAACGGTTCCGACAGTATTTCCGGTTTCGAGGTGCGCTACTATTACCGCGACGCTTCGGGCACGATGGAACCGCCCGACTGGTACTACCTCGGGCCGGATACCGCCTCTGCGACACCTTCGAAGGTGGCCGCTGGCGGCAACCTTTACTATGTTTCGTTGGTGTACAACAACGTAGTTCTCAAACCCGGCAAGCGATCCGCTTCTGTGAAGTTCGGGCTCCATGCCCGTGGCTGGTCCGAATCCGCGTACAGCGTGTCCGACGACCCGTCGCATCACGGAATCGGTACGGGCAAGAACCTGCTAGAAGCGGATTCCGTCGTGGTGCTTGACCGGAACGGGAACCTGCTCTGGGGTAATGTGCCACGGCCGAACTTCCAGAACAACGTTGTTGCAAGCGATCCCGGTTCGAGTCGCGTGACTCGCGTGGGCGATGTTGTATATGTGAATGTCGACCAGACGGGGTATTACTACCTCGAAGTCGTAGACGCCTTCGGAACGGTGAAGAACCGCCTTTTCGAAGGAACATGGACTGCGGGAGAGCATACGGTGCAGATACCCGCATCCGCGATGCAGCCCGGCCGCTACATCGTGTTACGACGGGGAAATACAATACTCAACTGGCAACTGTTGAAATAATGGAAAATAAATTTATGAAAAAATTTGTTTACCTTTTGATTGCGTCAATGCTAGCTTTTCTTGTATCATGTACAACCGAACCCGACAACGATGATGGTGATGATTGGGATGCTGCGAAGGTGTGCCCGGAAACGGGTACGAACGCCTACGGCATGCCTAACCGTGGAACATTCACAGACGAACGCGATGGTAACGTCTATCGTTATACTACTATTGGAAACCAGGTATGGATGGCGGAGAACCTGAATTATGAGGCCCCATACAGCCATTGCGAAGACATATTTGATGATTCATGCAAAACTTTCGGACGTTTTTATAGTTTCTTTGAAAATGGTGATACGGATTTTGATACGAGAAAAATAGATGAATCTTTATTGAGTTCCACTTGCCCTGATGGGTGGCATATTCCCTCAGAAGAGGAATGGAATTCCCTTTTTCAGATTATGGGAAAAGATGCAGCTGCAAAGTTAAAGGGAAAAGATTATTGGGGGTCATATACTAAAGGTGGAAATGAAATCTGTGAATTCAATGTTTTGCCATCGGGAATATTTGGATATTCTGGGGTGTATTCTATTTTTCGCTTTGCTGTAATAGCTTCTAGCACTTTAATTTCTGATTCTGAGCAAATAGCTATTTATTTTCAATCGGATATATCCTCTGGTAAAAATGAACTGAAATTATCTGTTCGTTGTCTAAAGGACTAATTTATGAAAACAATTATTCATATACTTCTGCTTCTTTCCATATCCTCCTTCGCGCTTTCTCTTGACCAGGTCCGTGCGGAGCTCAAGAAGTCTGCTTTTGCCCGTGATTCCGTGGAAATGAGCATCAGGACCACGGTCAATACCCCTGCGGGCAAGCAGGTGGTTTCCATCTACATGGTGCAAAAGGGGTCTTCCAAGACCTATACCGAGATGAAGTCCCCTCTCCTGAACCAGCGTAGCATCGTGAACGGCTCTCGCATGAAGGTGATTGACCTGAATACGAAAAAATCGCAGGTATTGCCGTACAACGGCGAGGCTCTGGAGGCGCAATCCTATACGAAATTCAACCCGCTTGATTCCGGTGACTGGCAGGAACCCGTCCTTGTTTCGGGCAACCTGTATTCAATTGCAGGTGCTCAGGGTACGCTGTATTACGATTCTGCCAAAAAACGCATCGAAAAAATTGAGAGCAATGATGCCGAAAAGAATACGTTGACCACCTTTACCTACGACGCGTTGAACGAACTCAAAAAGATGGAAGTCTCGGTAATCGTATCTGGCGTTGAGACCAAAGTGACGACAGAAATTCTCGCACTGCGCAGTTCCGCAAAGTTCCCGGACAAGTTGTTTGAATTTTAGGAATGGAATATGCGGAAAAGAAATGTAATATTAAGTGTTTTTCTCGCTAGCATTTTTACTGCTTGCGTCTCTGATGATGAAGAAAAGTGGAGTGCGTCAGACGTGTGTCCGGAAAGTAAACGGGGAACTTTCACCGATGAGCGCGATGGGCAGGAGTATAAGTATACCACCATCGGCAATCAGGTGTGGATGGCGGAAAATTTGAGATATGAAGCGAAACATAGCAAGTGCTATAGCGAATATGTAGATAATAATTCCCATAAATTTGAGGATTTTAGTAAAAAACATGGGTGCTATTATTCAACAAATGAAGAAGAACGCGATTGGAAAAAAGTTGAAAGTCGATTCTTAGGCAGCCTATGCCCGGATGGATGGATGATTCCAAATGAGGATGACTGGAACGAGTTAATTAGAAATTTGGAAAATGAAAAAAATCATTCTGATGAATGTGGGATGTCCATTCTTTATGCAGGTGCATATATAAGTGACAATTACCAAATTGCGTATTTTTCAACTGAAGCTGTTTTCATGACGTCTTCAGTTGATGATGAAAAACATGTAAAGACAATCAAAGTTGGAGATGATTTTACTTCTTTTAACGCTTTCCCCAAGATGTCTATCCGCTGCTTAAAAGATTGATGAATCATTTGCTTAACGAAGCTGCGGCCGTTATGGTCCCGCGGATAGAAAATGTCTTAAAGCAATTTAGCCGATAGTTTGGCTAGCGAGTTCGCATCCGTCATTGAGCCTGTGAATGCTGAATTTGGCGGGGGATGTTCCGCTTGCGCTCTCGTACAGGCCGAATGTGGGCGGGTTGCCGCCTTTGGGGAGGCTCGTGGAACCGGGATTCACGAGAAGAACGTCCTTGAAGTTCTTCTCGAGTTTCCAGATGTGCGTGTGGCCGTACAGGTAGGCGTCGATTTTCGGGTACGGATTCTCTTTTTCGAGGTCTAGCGCGTACGGGGCGAGGCTCTGGAGCGCATCGGCGGGGAAACATTCCGGCGTGTAGATGTGCCCGTGGCTCAAAAAGAGGTGGCAAGATGCGCCATTCCCGTTGGTGTCTTCCACGACGGTGTAGCTGTCCTCGACAGGGAAATCGAGCATCATCAGGTCCACGTCGGCGTCGCAGTTGCCGCGCACGGCGGTGATGCGTTCCTTGTAAGGAGTCAACGCTTCGACGACTCCCATAGGGCCGTGCCCTGCGGGGAGCGGGTTGCGCGGGCCGTGGTAGAGCGTGTCGCCCAGCAAGAAGATGCGGTCGCAGCGGAACTTTTCAAAGAAGGAAAGCGCCTGCCTCGCGGCAATCGCAGAACCATGAATATCAGATAGGATGAGGGATTTCATTTTAGGCTCCAGGAATAGCAACGAGCAATGAGCAGTGAGCGATGAGCAGTGAGCGATGAGCAGTGAGTCTAGATACCTCAAAGGCGCTTGCGCCGACCTCATACCTCATAGCTCATAGCTACTTTACCATAATCATCGGGCTCGTTTCGCTCAGCAGGTAGTTCCACTCGGCGCGGATTTTCTCGTATTCGGCGGGATCCGCGTACAGGGCGAATGTCGTCCAGCGGATGGAGGTGCCGGCGCTTGTCCCGCTGGTGGATTCTTTACCCTTTTCGTAGCTCACGTAGTCCGGCGTTTTCGGGTACGGCTTGGGCGGCGTAATCGTCACAGTGTGGCCGCTCGGGGCGGTGACCTTGAGCGTGTAGCTGAACTGCGTCTCGTGCGGCATGCGGATGGGGTGGTGGCGCTTGGAAACCTTCGGAATCTTGAACAGGCTGCGTTCCCACACGTTCGGGAAGCGGCCCTTGAGCTCGGAACCGCCCTGGCCAAAGTATCCCTTCGAGGCATAGGTGTTCACGATGATCAGCGGCTTGTTGAACTCGTTCAGGTTCTCGATTTTCACGTTGCCGATGCTCACGTCGGGGACTCCGCTTGCGAGGAAGTCCTCGAGCAGGGTTTCCTGTTCCTTGACATCGTGGCTAAAGAACTTGTTGCGGATTGCCGACGCGAACTTGCCCTGCAGCGTGACGGAATCGCGGAATTCGCAGGCTCCGTCGGTGCCGATGTGGAGGCGGTGCTCTATGGCAATCTGGTGTTCCTGGTTGTCTTCGAGGATAGGCGTCGTCACGACCTTGCTGTTGTCGTCGTCGATGACGAGGGCGACCTTGCCTTCCATGTCAAGCGGCACGGGGCGGTCGTTGCCCGTCTTGTCGGTCGCGTCGATCCAGCGTTCGCTAATCTTGTCTTGCTTGGGAATGTAGAGAATCATGTGGTTGAACTGCTGGATGGTCGGCAGTTGCTCGAACCCTTCTTCGGTGAGGTGGATGGCCACGAGATGGCTCTTGACCCCGATGGCCTCGAGCATTTCCTTGAGCAACAGGGCCATGTCCTTGCAGTCGCCACGACGCTCCTTGAGCGTCACTTCGGCGGTCTGCGGGATAAGGCTGTGACCGCCGAAGCGGACATCGCGGTAGCGGATGTCGTGGCGTACGAAGTTGACAATCGCCTTCACGGCCTCGTCGCCGATACGGCTGCCGCGCACCTCGAATGCCTTCTCGCGCACGCTCACGGCCTGCTTGAACTGGTGCTTGATGAGGTTCTGGTAGTCTTCGCCTACGTTCTTCCATTCCTGCTTGCCGGTGAGCATGAGGCCCGCGCCAAAGTCGCGGTACACCGGCATGTACATTTCCTTGCGCACGATGACCGGGTTCTCGATGCTCCATTCCACGCCGCCCTTGAACGTCTTCTTCTCGAGCGGGCCGTATTCTTCGGTCACGAAGCGGTTCGGGTCGGCATAGATGCGGAAGATGCTCTTGCCTACGGGCACGTCGCTGCTGCTCACGTAGTCGGTGTAGGGAATCATGCCCTTGTTCTCGATGTTGGTGCGGCTGAACTGCACGTAGATAAAGTCGCCCGGCTCGAGTTCCTGCAGCGGGAAGTGTGCCGTCTGGCTCTCGTTTCCGCCGCCGATTTCTGTGGCGTAGGTGATGTAGGCCCCGTTCAGGCCGACTTTCTGCTTCAGGTTCCAGTTGCTGTCGTAGACTTCGAGCGCGTTGATGTAGATGCGGTCGAATCCGGGCAGGAAGTCGAAGGTGAATTCGCGGTAGATGGCCGTGCCGCGCAGGTCGAGGATTTCCATGAGCATCTCGTCGGTGCGGACCCAGTTGGAACCCTTCTCGGCCTTGAGCGCTTCCTTGTGGTAATGTACGACGGCGGGGAAGTCGCCCTCGGTCCCGGCCTTCTTCGCGGCGGGAGAGAGCAGGCCCTTGATGCTTGCCGTGCGCTCCTCGACCGGGGTGATGGGCTTTTGCAGCGTGCGGTTGTCGGCCTTGCCGAGGAACGCCTTGGTGGCGCTCAAGAAGCTCTTCGCGTCTTCGTTGTCGGGCTTGAGCGAAAGCGCCTTGGTGAGCGACTTTTCGGCTTCGCGGTAGTTCCTGCTATAGAAGAGAATCTTGCCCTGGGTTGTCCAAGTCTTGTAGTTGTTGCGGTCCTTGGCGATGGTCTCTTCGCTGATGGCGCGGGCTTCCTCGTAGCGGCCGAGGAACACGAGCGCGTCCATGAGGGTAGAACCGAGGTCCACGCTCATTCCGAAGCGTCCGCGCACGCCGTAGAGCACGTCGACGGCTTCGGCGTACTGGTCAAGGCCCATGTAGGTCTTGGCGAGGTAGACGCCCAGGCGGCTGCTGGGCTGCGTGTCGTACAGGCGCTGCACCACGATGAGCGACTGGTTGCGCTGTCCGAGTCCCCAGAGCGCGTCGCTCAGGTTGATGACGTATTCCGGGTTGTTCGGCGTGTAGCGGAGCGCCCCTTCGGCGCATTCGCGGGCGTGCCCGTAGTCGAACAGCGCCTCGTACATTTCGCCCAGAATGGAAAGCAGTTTGCCGTTCTTGCGCACGAGATCCATCTGGCTCGTGAAATAGCTGATGCCCGGCCCGTAAAGTTCCTTGAGCTGGTACACGAAACCGCAGTTGATGAGGTACAGCGGTTCTTCAGGGTCCATCTTGTTCGCGCGTTCAAAATAGCTGAGTGCGACGAGCGGCTGGTTTTCCACGAGGCGTAGCAGGCCGACCTGGCTCATGATAGCAGCGTTGAACTTCGCCTGCTTCTTGTCGTTGGCGAGGCTCGGCTTTGCACCGACCTTGAGGCCTTCGACGGCGTTGTCCATGATTTTTGCGTACTTTTTCTTGTTGATGCCCTGCGTCCAGCTGACCACGAGGATGCCGCGGCCGTCGTCGTAGAAGTAGCGGCCCTTGTAGTAGAAGTCGAACTTGTTCACCACGTGCGTGAGCGTGAATTCCTGGGCGTAGCGGTCGCCGACCTTGACTCGGCGGACATCCATGCTCGGTTCATTCGGGTCGACTCCGAGGCGGGTGAGGAGCACCTTGAACATGTCAGATTGGCTGACTTCGTCGCTCGGGACCATGGCGCCGTACACGAACATGGAAATGTCTTCGTCCTTGTTGCTGAGCACCAGATCCGGGTCTTCGTTCTGGCGGGCGACTCCGTTCCAGATGTGCCAGAAGTTGTCCTTGACTTCCCAGCGGTAGCCCAAAGCGTCGCTGCTGTGTTCGCGGATGGTTTCCGGGGAGAGTTCCGGGCCGGATTCCTGCGTGGTTTCCTTCATCGCGAAGGAGGCGAAAAATTCCTTCCATTCCTGCTTGAGCGCCCCTGCGTCTAGCGTCACGTCGGTGGCTGAGAGCGTGAGCGTGTAGACCTTGCCGCCGGAGCCCGTGACAAGGCCCACCGCCTCGTAGGGCGTTTCGTAGCGCTTGCCTGCCACGTCGAAGAATGCGCCCGTGACGCCAAAAGCCTCTTCGGGGTAGGTCTCGGCGAGCGTCGCCTTCTTGCCGCTCGATTCAAAACTCTGCATTTCCATCTGGGCGCGGTCCATCAGGCGCATCGGTTCGCCCTGGGGGAGTTCCACCTCTACGAGCACGGCGCGGCGGCCCGTTTCGGCGTTGTAGAATTCGTAGGGGGCGCCGTCTTCGCCGCCGATGATGGACCAGTTCCCTGCAGGAGGCTCAAAGCGGTAGCCCGGTGCATCTATGACCCCATTCTTGAGGGAAATGCCTGCGGAGTTGTTCCCGCTTGCCGGGAGGGATGAACCGTCAAAGTTGGCTGTGTAGTCGTCGCTGTAGTAGCTGCTTGCGTTGGAGCTGCTTTGCTGCGCGTCGGGCTCGGTGGTGGGAGCCGGGTTCCCGGCACAAGAAACCAGGACGGAAAAACCGAACAGGGAAGTACAAAAACGGACAATGTGGCGTGAAATTTTAGACGAGTCGCTCATAGGGCGAAAAATAAAAAATTAAGGAGGATCGTAACGAAAGAGCCTCCCGTCGGGAGGCTCTTTGCTATAATCATGCAGATGCAAAATCCTTTGAGGCTTGCGCCCTCAACTTGAGGACCTTTTCTTTGGGTAACTTGGTGATATCGGTATACCCTTCTAAAGATACATCTTTTGCGAAGTCCTTGTCAAGCAGTTTCTTTAGCCCGTCTTCTTTGCGATTCATAACGAATAAAAGGTTTGGACTGCGGGGGTAAAATGAAGCGATTGAGTGATTTTATGGTAGGAGCTATGCTGCCGATATTGTTGTGGATGCCATTAGTATATTCTATATTTGTGCCATGCTTACCATAAATGGACAGAGTGTCGATGCGGCGGGGAAGACCGTCGCCGAATACCTTGCGGAAGCGGGGTACAATACCGTGCGCATCGCCGTGGAGCGGAACGAAGAAATTGTTCCGAAGGCGAAGTATGCCGAGACGGTGCTCGCCGATGGCGATGTCGTTGAGGTCGTGAACTTTGTAGGTGGCGGGTGATGGAATCTCGCGTGCCGACTCGCGAAGAGATGCTTGCCGCGCTCGAGAAGCGGCAGGGTGCCGATGCCGTGCGCAAGTTGCAGGCGGCGACCGTTGCTGTATGCGGACTGGGCGGGCTCGGCTCGAATATCGCGATTTCTTTGGCGCGTGCCGGTGTAGGGAAACTTATTCTCGTGGATTTTGACTGTGTCGACGTGACGAACCTGCACCGTCAGCAGTACAAGGCGTGTCAGGTTGGCCTCCCTAAACCCGAAGCATTGCTTGCGAACTTGAAAGAGATTGCCCCGTACACGGAATACGAAACGCATTTTGAGAAGGTGATTGCCGAGAATGTAGCGACGCTCCTTGCAAATGCCGACGTGGTTTGCGAGGCGTTCGACAATGCCGAGGCGAAGGCGATGCTCGTGAATGCGGTGCTTGAGACGATGCCCGAAAAGTTTTTGGTGGCGGCGTCCGGAATGGCGGGCTTCGAAAGCGGGAACACCATCCGTACCCGCAATATTACGGACAAATTTTACCTCTGCGGCGACGGGGTGAGCGATGTTGCCGACGGAATCGGGCTGGTAGCTCCGCGCGTGATGCTTTGTGCCGCGCACCAGGCCCTTACGGCGGTTCGGCTGATTCTTGGCTTGGAATAGGCTGCCCTCGGGGTGGCGTGCTTAAAATAATCTTCCATCTTTCTTATGCGGGTTTGAAAGTCCTTTTTCCGAGTTGACCGGATTGTTAACAATTTTTATCTTTGGCTACGAAATTATTACAGTAAAGGAGTTCTTTACACTAT
>JAEEGH010001504.1_pt1 | contig 67089 bp, 60 predicted proteins | sample 9134181 | NCBI WGS metagenome assembly JAEEGH01 (sample SAMN16246544, study PRJNA631951) | gut metagenome | biome: gut microbiome; feature: rumen; material: DP-attached | host: Bos | place: Iran: Karaj | collected 2018-10
AGTTCTCATGACTCCCTTTCGTTGACTTGCTTTATTTTTTGCTGTCACCGTCAGAGAATCTTCTTTTTCTCTTGAATCTCTCTTACGGTGCCCACACAGATTGTCTTATTTGTTTTTTTAAAGAACTTCACGTTTTCGCCGTGACAACGAGTGCATATATTACAGTATTATTTTTTTTATGCAACTCTTTTTTTCTAAAGAAAACAAATTATTTGATCAAGTGTTCATTACTTAATCAAATATCTTCCTCTTTGTTGAGTCTATGTAGCACAACTCCCGCTAGTTTATTCAATTCTATATCCTTCTTCCTTTCTTTTCATGGCCTGACTTCACAATTATCCTCTCTTTTATTCATCTAAAAATTCATACGAAAGGAACCATCACTCTACAGTTACTTTTGACAGTTATGATCTCGGACGCAAAAAAAAAAAGGCGGATCCCTGTCGCCAGAGTACCCGCCTATTTTCTTAAGACTGGATTATATGTTGTTCAGGCTTCTTTAACTTTGAAAACCTCATTATCATCAAAGCTGATAATATACTTTTTCTTTACCATTACATGTCCAGACAAGATTTCATTAGACAGAGGATTCTCGATTTCCTGCTGAATTGCTCTCTTAAGCGGTCTTGCACCGAAAACAGGATCAAATCCGATTTTACCAAGATGCTCCCAAGCAGTGTCATCAAGTTCAATGTCATAACCCAAAACATTCAATCTCTTCATAAGATTGTTAACCTGAATATGGCAAATATTCAGAATTGCATCATGATCAAGAGGGTGAAATACAACCGTCTCATCAATACGATTCAAAAATTCAGGACGGAAATGTTCTTTCAGGACATCAAGCAGCTGTGACTTCATCTGCTCATAACTCTCGCCGCAATTATCCTGAATCAACTGAGATCCGAGATTTGACGTCATTATGATAACAGTGTTTTTGAAATCAACCGTCCTTCCCTGTCCGTCGGTCAGGCGGCCATCATCCAAAACCTGCAATAAAACATTGAACACGTCAGGATGAGCTTTCTCCACCTCATCAAGCAGAATTACAGAGTACGGTCTTCTTCTAACTGTTTCTGTAAGATAACCGCCTTCATCGTAACCAACATATCCCGGAGGTGCACCAATCAGTCTTGCAACAGAATGTTTCTCCATGTACTCCGACATATCAATACGAACCATTGCATCCTGAGAGTCGAAAAGAAACTCTGCCAGAGTCTTGCACAGTTCTGTTTTTCCGACACCAGTTGGTCCGAGGAACAGAAATGATCCAATTGGCTTCATAGGATCAGAAAGGCCGGCTCTGCTCCTTCTTATCGCATTGGCTATTGCAACAACTGCATCATCCTGACCTACGACTCTCTTATGAAATTCATCCTCCATACGAAGGAGTTTTGACTTTTCACTTTCCATCATCTTCGAGACAGGAATACCGGTTGCTTTGGAAATCACCTCGGCTATTTCATCGTCGGTTACCATATTTTTCAGCAGTCTGTCCTTCTGACTTTCTGCAGGATCAGCAACAGGCTCTTTTAATTTCTTTTCAAGCTCCGGTATTACACCATAGGTGAGCTCACTCATCTTGTCCAAATCATTGTTACGTGTCGCAACAGCCAGTTCCTGACGGGCTTTATCCAGCCTATCCTTTACATTCTGAGACTGATCCAGAGTCATACGTTCAGTTTTTAATTGATCGTCAAGATCTCTGTATTCCTTTTCCTTCTGTGCAAGTTCTTCACAGACAAGCTTAAGTCTTTCCTTAGAAGCTTCATCGTTATCCTTGCTGATCGCCTGTTTTTCCATTTTTAACTGAATAATACGGCGATCAATTTTATCCATAATCTCCGGCTTTGAGTCCATCTGCATACGGATACTTGCCGCAGCCTCATCAATAAGATCAATAGCCTTATCAGGAAGCCGGCGATCCGTGATGTACCTTGCTGATAATGTAGCAGCTGCAACTATGGCAGGATCTGTAATTTCAACGTGATGATGAAGTTCATATTTTTCCTGAAGGCCTCTGAGAATCGCAATGGTATCCTCTACAGACGGTTCCTCTGCAAAAACCTTCTGGAATCGGCGTTCAAGAGCGGCATCCTTCTCTATATATTTACGATATTCATTTAAAGTTGTCGCTCCAATGCAGTGGAGTTCACCTCTGGCAAGAGAAGGTTTGAGCATATTGCCCGCATCCATACCTCCCTCACCGGTTGCACCGGCTCCAACAATAGTATGAATTTCATCAATGAAAAGAATGACCTGACCGTTAGTTTTCTTGAGATCTGTCAGAAGTGCCTTTAATCTTTCCTCAAACTCACCACGATACTTTGCTCCGGCAATGAGTGAGCCCATATCAAGAGACAGAATTCTCTTATCCCGCAGCGTGATCGGAACTTCCTTATTTACAATACGCTGAGCCAGTCCCTCGACTATTGCAGTCTTACCGACACCAGGTTCACCGATAATTACAGGATTATTCTTTGATCTGCGCTGAAGAACCTGAATAGTACGCCTGATCTCATCATCTCTTCCGATAACAGGATCAATCAATCCGTCTTCAGCACGTTTGGTAAGATCGATGGTGTATTTCGCCAAGGCTCCGCGCTGTTCCTCGCTGTTTTTTTCTGTAACGGCAACCCCTCCGCGAACCTCTTCTATGGCACTGTCAATCTTCTTGCCAGTAGCTCCAAACTTGCGCATCAGATTGCCCAGTGCTCCATTATCCTCGATGGCTGCAAGAACAAAAACATCAGTAGAAATAAATGTGTCACCTTTCTTTGATGCGTAACGCTCGCAAAGATTCAAAACACGATTAGTCTGAGGCGACAAAAGCAGTTCCCCTGATGCTGCCCCTCCAACCTGCGGCAGTTTATCAAGTTCAGAAAAAACGCTCCGCCTAAAATCATTAATATTTATGCCAGACTTGACAATAATCTCCGATACAGCGGAGTTCTCCGTAGACTTAAGAATCGCTGCCATAATATGCAGCGGTTCCATATACTGATTGCCATTCTTATTGGCAATGGATTCAGCATCGGTTAAGACCTTCTGAAATCCTGTTGTGAACTTGTCTATATTCATTCCAAGCCTCCATTTTCTATCACTTTCTACTAAGATACTTATAGGCAAGGAAAAATATTTTCAAGTGTGATGAAGAAATAATTTTTTATAACTTAGAACTTGTTACTGTCTAATCCATACTAGAGACGCAATTCTGCCTGTCACACCGTCTCTGCGGTAAGAGAAAAAAAGTTCCGACATGGTGTAGGTATCAAAATAACCGCCATATATATTTCGGTAATCGATTCCGGCAGAAGTAAGTCTGCGAACAGCCAGTCCACGTAAATCAGCCAGGTATTTTTCACCATGAGAGCTCGGAATAAAACAGTTCAAACAATCTGAATCTCTGTCTAAAAAAGCCTCCCTAACTTCAGGTCCAACTTCAAATGACTCCTGACCTATGCATGGTCCCATATACACATGAATCAATTCCGGAGATGTGTTCATGGCAGAAACCGTATTTTCCAGAACACCTTCACAAAGACCCCTCCATCCTGCATGAGCGTTAGCCACCACCTTACCGTCACTTGAAGCCAAAAGTACAGGAAGACAATCCGCTGTCATTATTGCAAGAGCTACATCAGGAAGCCGAGTTACAAGAGCATCGGCAGTTATTGCAGAATCGGAAATATCAGGATTATCGACGTTTAAAACAGATGTTCCGTGAATCTGATTTACATAAACAACTTTACCTACACCTGCAGCTCTTTTCAAAAGAGTCCGGTTCTCAGAAACGCAGTCAGGGTTATCTCCAGTATGAAAGCCCAGGTTCAGTGATGAATAACATCCTTCGCTCACTCCTCCGCACCGAAGAGAACACAAAGAACCAACAGAACTTGATACATTCCAGAACGGTTCTATCATAATCAGCTCCAGACAATTTCATCAGGATGCGCCTGAGTATCTTCTCTGAGGTGTTCGAGAAGATCAAGCATATCATCAGGAATAGGAGCCTCAAACTGAAGTTTTTCACCTGAAACGGGATGTTCTAGCTCAAGTTTGACAGCATGAAGAGCCTGCCGGGGGAATGTTGCCAGATATCTGGAAAACTCTTTCGATGCACTTCGAATCATTCGACCAGGATCGCCGTACTGCTGATCTCCTATCAGACTGTGATTTATGTAAGCCATATGTACACGAATCTGATGAGTTCTTCCTGTTTCCAGACGAAGACGCAGACGTGTATGAGCTCTAAACTTTTCCAGAACCCTGTAATGAGTAACTGCCTCCTTGCCGTATCCTTCAGGAACTACTGCCATACAGGTTCTTATTTTAGGATGCCGGCCTATAGGCTCATCAACAACACCGCCTGCCGTCATATGTCCGCACACAAAAGCTTCGTATTCTCTCACTACTTCATGCCTGCTGATATCGCGAACAAGTCGGTTCTGCGCCTCGACATTTTTAGCTATTACCATAAGACCGGAAGTATCTTTATCCAAACGGTGAACAATGCCTGCTCTTGGAACATTCTGCGTCTGAGGATAATGAAAAAGCATTGCGTTCAGCACTGTGCCGTCATGACATCCTGCTCCGGGATGCACAACCAGCCCGGCGGGCTTGTTAATTACAAGAATATCATCATCTTCATAAACAATATTCAGAGGAATATCCTGCGGCTCAAAACGGGTGTCATCCTCAATCTGAGCATTAATCACAACCTTCTGTCCTTCAGAAACCTCCATTCGCGGCAGTGTAACAACTTGTCCGTCAACAGTAACCAAACCCGCCTCTATCCAGCTCTTAATTCTGCTGCGTGAGTAATCCTCGAAAATGAGACTCAATGTTTGATCAAGTCTTCTTCCATGATCGGAAACATTTATTGTAGTTTCAAGATTGACATTCTGTACCATCGCTTATTTCCCTGTTAATTGCTGCAAACCGTGAATCGTTCTCATGTCTGAAGATACACCTTTGAACACAACGAAAAAAATACCGTGCATTCTGACACTGTGCACGATAAAAGTCATGGCATTTCGCCATAAACATCACTTCTGTCTGTTAGGTTTCTTTTTTTCAGTCTTCACAGGCTTAGATTATACAATTCAGTCAGGCCATAACCTACAAGTTTTGTGTTCATCAGCTTCCTGCACCGCCAAATTGTTAGTACCTGAACCTTCATCTCAATTTTAACTGTTGACGGATCCAAAGTGTTTTTTTCAAAGGCTACCATATATCGATGACTGACCGACTGTTTCTGCCAAGCGGAATTTTCTGACATGCTTTTTTATTCCTACGGAGACGCTGTACTGCATAAACTCGTCCACACTCGGTTTATCTACCGCATGTTTTCATATTTATCTGAACGTGCCGTGAAACCACGGCCTTTAGGGCGTGTGGATATAAGGCATAAAATTAGGTATAATCTTTTTTGCTAACAGAGATAGACTTCGGCTTTCTCAATGACGGCAAATCAAGCCAGGACATAGCCGCAGAGCTTGTGAAGTGAACCGTATTGTCGGTCAGCAGCAAGACCCCGCCGAGAGTAGCCTGCAGCTTGCCGTGGGAACTGGTAGGAATCCCCTGCCTTCAGGCAGAGGGGGATGTAAACTGCATACGGCGGATGAATCAGATAAAAATAAAAACGTAACGACCATGAAATTACACCATATTATCCACCTTTTATGTGTACTCACACTATCCGCAGGATTAAACGGATGCACATGGAGTGATACAGATCCTGATAACGTGGAGGACAAAAGTCCAAAGAAACTCTACGCAGATGCCCAGGAAAGAATGGCGAAAGGTGATTATAAAAGAGCTTCTGAAATCCTTGTTGCACACAACTCAAGATATCCTTACGGTCTGTATGCTGATCAGGTAAATTTGGATCTAATGTACTGCTACTATAAAGATGAGAAAAATGACAAGGCTCTGCAGGTTACAGACAGGTTCATCAACATCAATCCTGCACATAAGGATTTAGACTACGTTTACTACATTCGAGGTCTGGTTCTCATGCAAATGGATTCGGATCTGCTGCACTCAATTTTTGCGATAGACCGGTACGACAGGGATCCAGCCTATAGTGAAGAGGCATTCCGAGATTTCGGTTTTATAGTCAATCAGATGCCTAACAGCAAATACGCCTCCGATGCAAAAGTGCGAATGCTGTACCTGAAGAATCGTCTGGCAAAATACTATCTCTCAATTGCACAGTACTACTATGATCGCAGGGCATATGTGGCGGCAGCCAACCGTACAAAAAAAATCATAGACAGTTTCTATGACACAACATCGGCGGAAGATGCCCTTGAAATTATGATTAAGAGTTACCAGAAACTAGGTCTTTCCGATATGGAAAGGGAAGCAAGGAAACTCATGAAGCTCAATTTTCCGCAAAACAGTCTGGCTAGCAACTAATGCTGAACCATGATGACTACAATCCTCCGAAAGATCCGTATTTAGATACAATATATGAGGATCCTGCAATTATTGTTATTAACAAGCCTTCCGGTATTCTTTCAGTACCGGGAAAGGAGCCTCATCTTTTTGACAGCATACTCACAAGAGTTCAGAGTAAATTTCCTTTGGCAGCAGCTGCGCACAGACTTGATATGAGTACTTCTGGACTGCTAGTGGTACCTAAAACAAGGCTTGCAGCCAGCATTCTGGGTAAACAGTTTCAGAATCGTACCGTGGAAAAATGCTACTATGCGTGGGTAGCAGGGAAAGTGGAGAAAGATTTTGGAGAAATAGATCTTCCCATTGCCCTTGATATAAACAACAAACCGCTGCAAAGAATAGATTTTCAAAACGGTCGAAGAGCTGTAACGCAGTTCGAGTGTATTTACAAATCTGAACAGCGGAGTTTTATGAAACTTCATCCCGTGACCGGACGTTCTCACCAACTTCGACTTCACATGAAAGAATTTGGTCATCCAATACTTGGTGATAAATGGTACGCAACCCCTGAAATCAAAGCCATGGCTCCGCATCTGTACTTGCATGCCGGCGAACTTTCATTTGATGATCCTACAACAGGAAAGAGACTTTACTTTAAAATAGCACCACCTTTTGAAACCCCTGATGGAGTTTTCAGTTAGACTGATAAATAATCTTTGCTAACTTTCTCTTTAACAGAGTGCTTTCTGTCGGTAACAAACTATGAAACGCAACATTCTGACCGCTTTACTTGCAGTTCTACTCATAACCGATGCTTTTGCTGATTTGGAGGAAAGCAATGAAAATATTTCTTCAGAGAAAACTGAAGAATCGGCAAAGGACGATACATCAAAAACAGATTCTCCAGAGTCGTCCGCAGAAACATCCGGCAGTAATTCTTCTGCCGCTGAAGACTATGAAACATACATAAGCACTCTTAACGAACAGCAGAGGAAATATTTAAAAGAGAGCTGGAGCAAACATAAAAAAGCAAGAGAAGCTAACGGGGTTCTGTTTATTGAATACGAATCAGCAAAACCTAAAAGCAGAGGACATATATTTTTTTTCCCATCATGGACAACAACTCATCAGATGCTCAAGCTTGCCGAAACCGGTTCTAGCAATGGTTATGACTGCTTCGTCTTTCTTCCGATACCTGAAATTTCAGAGCATCTTCCAAACAGTGAAAACAACGATGAGATAACCAGTGTTAAATCCGCCTTTCTCAACTATGTAAAAGCTTCCGTAGACACAATCGGAACTCATGATAAAACAAATCTGATCCTGTGTGCCGGTGAAACACTTTCATGGGTACTTTCAGGAATTGAGGAAAGTCTTATATTCAATCCAAACGGTCTAATCGCTTACAATGCCACATACCGGGATCTTGAATCAAACTCGTACGTTGCCACGCAGCTGAGCACATATAAAGGATTTTTTGCTGATATTATCACCACAGATTCAAACAGTTATCTCAATGATGCTGTAGAAAAAAGAACATTTATGCTGAAAAAGCAGGGCAGGAAACCATCATCGTTCAAAGTTATAAAATGCGATGACACGGACGAACTCATAAAATCTTTTGGGGCGTATGTAAGAAAAACCAGGTTTCAGTCATCCAGAATCGTCAAATAAATAATCAGTTTAAATTACGGTATTCTTTTACTGTTTCCCAGGCTAACTGTATTGACTGGCATAATTCCGTGTACCGTTTCACGCCGGACTTTCCCAATCCCTGCGCAATGGCTTTATCCGGATGATACTTGCTCATCAATCTGCGGTAGGCCTTTTTCACATCTTCATTCGAAGTAGTGGAATCAACACCGAGAACAAGATACGCGTTTCTCAGTTTACTGTCAGTGTATCCGTAATTATCACTGTAGTGGCTGTTCTTTTCTCCTCCGTGGGTATAATTTTCCCCTCTGCTGTTATCTGAGTAACCGCTGCCATAACTGGAATAATTGTTTTCACTTCTGCTTTTATATGAGTCATATTCCTCATGATCAAAGATTCTGTAGCAATCCCTTGCTCTGTCATATTCAAGAGCATATCTTTTGAGCATTTCTCTGAGAAGCCGGTCTATTTCAGCTTTGGGAAACTGATACCATGCTCCTATCTCATAAAAAAGATTAATCTCATTACGGGTAAGAAGTGAGTCATAAAACAATATGGAAACATGATATAAAAAGATCTTGATACGATCTTCATATTTCAGTCTATGAAAAGAAGATGAAATAATACGGTATATTTCGTTCTTTGAAGCTACTCTTCCTGCATTAACAAAATCCCTCGCAGCCATTCCTACATCATAGGAAAATTCGCAGCGCTCTATAATCTCATCAACAAAAAGATACTGCATGCTGAGACTGCATGAACTTCGACCCGCCACATACCCAATTGGAATAAAGACCAGTCTTGCGAAATCCAAATCCTGAAACGGATCTTCACCGGATTCTTTTTTACCGTCATAATCAGAAGATCCGCCGGGCGAGTGATGCCTATGCTGCCCATCACGATGACCAGAGCCTACTGCCATAAGGACAACAACGGCAACAATAAAGGCAGCAACACCAAGAACCGGACTGCGAAATGTCTCAGCAATTCCAATTCCGGCAGCTGCAAAAAGATAGAAAACTATGCATCCGCAGCAGCAGGAAGTAACGACATTATTATCTTCAGACGCAGCCACTCAAAAAATATCCCCATGCAGCAAGCAATAGGCCCGACAGAATGTATGACCGGCAACTATTGTTCTATTTTGAACTGACGATTTTTTTCGAAGAAAGCATTAACTTCTTCAAGACGCTGAACAGTACCGACATCAAACCATGTACCGCGAAGCAGCTCACCGCTGATTAAATCTCTTTTGATCCAGTTTTCAAACCATGGCTTCAATGCACATCTTTCCTCCGGAATCTCGGCAATGTAGTCTGGACTGTAAACAGCTATCCCTGTAAATGTATAGGCGGGGGATGAAGCTATCATTCCGCCGTTCAGAGAAAAATCACCATGTGGATGATGAGGCGGGTTTTCCGTCAGCCACATATGAACAGCAAGATTCCATGATTCATCAACTCTGAAAGCACTGTAGTCAGCATCAATGTATGTGTCGCCGTTAACTACCAGAAAAGGATCGCTCCCCAGCAGCGGAAGCGCTTTTCTCAACCCTCCTGCTGTTTCTAGACCTCCCGGCATTTCATGAGACCATGCTATGGACACCCCGTATGATGAACCGTCTCCCAGGACCTCAACCAGTTTTTCACCCAGCCACGCTGTATTGATAACAATATCCTTGATTCCGCTGTTTGAAAGTTTGTTTATATGATGAACAATCAGGGGAACTCCGCCGACTTCAACAAGAGGTTTAGGTATGCTGTCAGTTATAGGTCTCAGTCTTTCCCCTCTTCCTGCCGCCAGAATCATAGCTTTTTTAATCATAAAAGTCTGTCCTCAAGAAGAATTTTAAAATCAGAAAGTTCATTATATTTCGATGCCACATCTCTCACATAGGTAAATGTTCTGGAAAGATACTGAAGATACCCATCCTTGCCGTCACGATGAAGAAGACGGCAAAAAATGCCAATAGCCTTGAGATGTCTCTGCATTCCGGTAAGATCCAAGAACCTCTCAAAATTCTCAAAGGATTCATTCCTGAGAACTCCACTGTCGGAAAAGCCATCAAAAACGTAGTGAGCGATTTCATTTCTCAAATTCGGCTCAAGAGTTATATAGCAGTCCTTAATCAGCGAAACCAAATCATAAGTGAGAGGTCCTGTTACTGTATCCTGAAAATCAATCAGTGCAAGCGAACCGTCAGCACGAACCATAATATTGCGGCAGTGAAAATCCCGATGCATAACAATCTGAGGCTGTATCAAACAGTTCCGTATCAAAATATCGATCACTGAATCCCATATTTTTGCATCGCTGCCTTTTAATTTTCTGCCTAAATGAGCATCCAGATACCAGTCTAAAAATATCTGCACCTCCCGTCTGATAAAAGCTTCATCAAACGGAGTAAAATTTTCTTTGACAGATGATATTTTCACCAGGATATCTGCCGCCTTGATGTACATATCATGCATTGAACTGCTGTCGCCGATGCGGGAGCTGAACATGACATTTCCAAGATCCTCAACGCACAGATATCCATTGTCCAAATCAGCTTCATAGACCTTTGGTACTGGAATTCCATAGGAATTGTATACTGCAGAAAGTTCCACAAACTCCCTGTTTTTTTCCGTGGAAGGAGGAGCATCAACATATATCCTGTCCCTGTACCTGTAATACTTTCTAAAGGAGGCATCCCCCGAAACGATAGAAGGCTCCGGATCTCTTTCACCAGTGACTCTGCTGATAAAACGGAGAAGATCTGTATATCTGTCCATTGTTTTTAGACTCCACTCATCTGATTTTATGCGCATAATTTTAACTGTTTGGACATCAAAAAACATCAACAGATTTATAAACTGAAAATAAATCGGGTAATTGATTTTTCAGGCCTCTGCGGAGCTGTATCAATTCAACATTACCAATAATATGTGGTTAAGAAAAAACGGCCAATATGATAAAATTGCAGGGTTGTAAAATCAAAAAAAAATAAATAACAGATCTGGAAACAAATAATGCCCATAAAAGTGAACAAACTGGCTGCTGTTATTCTCATGTCAGTGCTATCATCGACAGCAATTGCAAATACTGTAAAATACAAAAATCCGTTTCCCGGATTCAACAAGCAGTGCTATGCCGATGTACCTGCCATTGATGATCAGGAATTTGATATAAAAACAACACCGATAGATATCTTCTCAGATTCCGTAAATACCTCAGATAAATATCACATCTCATTTCTAGGGGATGTCCAGCTTACACAGGGTAACAGATTTCTAAATGCTGATCAGACCTCATATGATCGTCAGCTCAACCAGATCAGTGCCAGCGGCAACATCAGGTACAAGGACGGCTACATAACAATCAAGAACGCTTCGGAACTTAACACCAGTCTTGACAGCCGCGTAGCTTCTCTTTCAGATCCGTCATACATACTCCACGGTTCCCCGACCCATGGCAATGCCAAAAAAGTCGTTTACAACCACAAGGACGGCATTTATCACTTCGAGAACGCAAAAATAACAACATGCCCGCAGAGTGATGAAACCTGGTACCTGACAGCCTCAACTGTCGATGTGGACAATAGTGAAGTATTCGGAGAAGCATGGAACACAACTCTGTGGTTTTATGACGTTCCTGTATTTTACCTGCCTTACTTTACTTTTCCGATTAAAAATCAGAGAAAGACAGGTCTTCTTTACCCTTCACTTGAGTACGGCAAATCAGACGGTCTGCAGATAGCAACTCCGTTTTACTGGAACATTGCACCAAACTACGACTATACTCTGACTCCAAAAATTATAACCCGACGCGGATTTTTCAGTTCACATGAATTCAGATATATGCTGGATCCGCATAACACGGGAACACTCAATTTCGAATATATAAATCACGATCGCAAGGCCAGCAAGGACGACAACTACAACGCAAACAGATGGTTTTTAAGATACCTTCACCACAGTGATTTTCTGAACAGGAAGCTGCTTCTGGACGTCAACTTCAACAAAGTAAACAACCGTGATTATAATTATTTCAATGATCTCGGGAATATTTCCGGCTCCAACAGCAAATTGCTGCAAAATGCCGTACTGAAGTACAAACCGTCAAAGTTTACAACACTGTCTCTGGAAGCACGCAACTATCAGATGCTTATAGAAACCGACATGAAGCCGTTTTCCATACTGCCGAAGCTCTCCGTAACCAATACAATGCCGTTCAGATATTTCAATCTTAGAAATTATGCCGAGGCGGCAAATTTCATACATACCAAAGGCAATGACATTGACGGAAACTATGAAGGCAAACGTCTGCATCTGGAAAGTGCTCTGAATCTGCCAATCATTCAGCAGCCGTTTCTGCAAATGGACAGCACTCTGAAATTTATGTATACGCGGTACTCACAGGATCCGGATCATTTTCTGATGCCTTATCTTGCTGATCGCGGATTCACTCATATAGATAGAACGGCAGACCGTTTTCTGCCCCTTTTCAATATGAAAATCCACCTTATTCTTGATTCCGATTTCAATCTGTTCGGCACTAACTTCAACCAGTCACTGGAACCGATTATTCAGTATCTTTACGTACCATATCGCAACCAGGACGGAATAGGTCTGTACGACACTACTGACTTCATCCAGGACTACTACAGTATTTTCTACAGCAACCGTTATGCCGGAATCGACAGGATATCAGATGAAAACAGAGTGACTCTGGGATTCACAAGCAAGCTTACGGACGATCACGGCCATGAAAGAGCAGTTCTTACCGTCGGACAGGCTTTTTCTCTTGAAGATCAGAAAGTATCACTGTATCCCGAATACAATGAAAACAAACATTCCAAATCAAATTTCAATATGATGCTGGAAATCAGACCGCATGAACACGTCAATTTTGCAAGTTCATTATCATATGACACTGTCAAGCATCATATGTACCGTGGATTTGCTGCGCTTGAATACAAGGACAGTTCGATAACGGCACAGATCAACTATCGATACACAAGACAGGGTAACAGAACAATGTTTGACTTCAAAAATGTTGATCTTAAACAATTGGGTGCACACCTTGCTCTGCCGATAAACGATAATTTCAGCTTCATGTCCTCCATGTTCTATGACCTGGAGCAGAAGCACAATATTGACAGAATCGTTAAATTCCAATATGACAACTGCTGTTGGAAATTCAATGTATTTCTTGAACAGGTCAATGAACCTGACAACATTCACCTAAGGGCTCGAGAGGATACAAAATTCGGGCTTCAGTTTGAAATGAAAGGTCTAGGAAGCCTCGGTGGCAAGGATCTTGAGCATAATCTCAACACACGACTGTTACCGTACAACCGTCCATTCAATATTTCGGAGTAGTCATGCTAGGAAAATTAATCACTCTTTTATTTATTTCGTCCCTGACAGTTGGTGCATCGGTCGCTGCGGCTGACACCGGTAAAAACCGCATCGAAGCAATAGCTAATGACAGGGTAATTTTAAAAAGTGATTTAGATAAATATGAATCAGAATATCTGAAAAAGATGAAAACTCATCTCTCGCAGGAACAGATACCCGACAGGCAGATAATCAGACGGCAGGCTCTGGATCAGCTGATAAATTCAGCACTGGTTGAACAGCTGGCTGAAAAGATGGGCGTATCTATCAGCGACGTTCATCTGGATCAGATGATGGAAACAGCAGCCAAAATAAACGGTACCACCGTTCAAAAGCTGTATGAGGAAAGTTTCAGACGGGATGGTCTTACACCGGCGCAGACAAGAGAAAAATTCAGAAAGGAAGCACTGCTGAGTGAGTTTCAAAGTATAAATGTAAGAAAAAGAATCAAAATTTCAAATCAAGAAATTGATCGTATGGTTGAAATGCTCAAAAAGGAGCAGGGCTATGAAGTTGTCTATCGTATAGCCGATATATTTCTTCGTCTTGAAAGCACCATGTCACCATCAGAAATCGGTCAGGTTGAACAGCTTGCCAATGATATAGCAAATCGTATCAAGAAAGGAGAAAACTTCGGAAAGCTTGCCGCTCAGTACAGTCAGGATGATAAAGCATCTGACGGAGGCGAATGGGAAGAAACAAACATTAACAGTCTTCCGACAATGTTCACCAATCACCTTGTGGGGGCAAAGGAAGGTGACATCATTGGTCCGTTCCGCATCGATTCCGGTTATGTGATTATTAAGGTAATAAAAATCAAAGGTCATCAGTACACTCCGGATTTAAAACTTAAACTCAGACATATCCTTATTAAACCTACCGTGATCCTGTCAGATTCCAAGGTGGTTGAAAAACTTAATGAAATAAGAGCTCGTATCGCGAATAACGAGTCAGACTTTGCAACGGAAGCGCACAAATACTCAGAGGATCCGGCAACCGCAGTAAACGGCGGTGATCTCGAAATGCAGAATCCAGATGTTTTTGATCCTTTATTTGCTCAAAACGTCAAAACCTTGAAAATAGGAGAAATCAGTTCTCCGTTTAAATCAAGCTACGGCTGGCACATAGCTCAGCTGCTGGATAAAAAGGTGGATATGAATTCTCAATCCGCACTAAAGGACAAGGCCTTTGAAATTCTGTTTTCAAAACGATACAACGAAGAATTGATCTTCTGGCTGAACGAATTGCGCAATCAGAGCTACATAAAAATATTAGATGAAGATCTGCAGAATTTGCATCAATCCGATGATACATCAGAGTAAGGAAATGAACAAATGAACAGCAATACATTTCGAATTGTTATTTCATCAGGAGAAAGCGCAGGAATCGGTCCGGAAATCTGTCTGGCCATTGCGGAAAGAGACTGGCCCTGTCAGCTCGTAGTTCTTGCGGATCTATCTCTGCTGAAAAAATATGCAAAACTGCTCCACAAAAACATCAATTTCAAGGAATATGATCCTGATGCTCCGATTGAGCCCTCCCGTGCCGGCACAATTACATACAGACAAATAAGACTTGTCACCGCTGTGACGCCTGGCAAACTGAAGGTTGACAACAGTCCATACGTTATCAATATGCTCACGGAGGCTGCAAGAGGATGCATGTCCGGTGAATACCACGCAGTTGTAACTGGACCTGTCCATAAAGGGATCATTGCTGATTCCGGGTTGCATTTTACCGGTCATACCGAATTTTTCAGAGACTACGCCAAAGTAAGAGAAGTAGTGATGATGCTCGCAACTGACGGTCTGCGTGTATCTCTGGCCACAACACACATACCTATAGCAGAACTCTCCAAAACAATTACGGCCCCGCTTCTGAGAAGAATAATAACCATAGTTGATCACGATCTTAAAACGCAGTTCGGAATTGAAAATCCAAAAATATATGTCTGCGGTCTCAACCCGCATGCCGGGGAAGGCGGACATCTGGGAATGGAAGAGATAAACACCATAATACCGGTCATAAAAGAATTTAAGAAAAAAGGGGTTAATCTTATAGGACCAGTTCCTGCTGACACAGTTTTTCAGCCTAAGTATATGCAGGATGCCGATACCATACTGGCAATGTACCACGATCAGGGTCTGCCGGTACTCAAATACAAAGGATTTGGAAAGGCTGTCAACATAACACTCGGGCTTCCTTTTATACGCACATCAGTAGATCACGGAACGGCACTCGATCTTGCAGGAAAGGGGCTTGCAGATCACGGCAGCCTGTACACGGCAATAGAGTACGCAATACAAATGGCTAAGGCTAAATATGGGAAGATATAAACCGAAACAGAATCTGAGGACTACAGGGAACTACCATGCTAAAAAGCAGTTCGGTCAGAACTTCCTCTGTGATGAAAACATTATTTCAACAATAGTAAATACCATATCACCTCAGGACAGTGCCACAATGGTAGAAATCGGTCCGGGGCTTGGTGCTCTTACTGAACCGGTATGCGAGCGCATAAAACATCTTAATGTAATAGAAATCGATCGCGATCTTGCAGATCGTCTGCGTCATCACCCTTTTATCCGTGAGCAGCTCACCATATATGAAGAAGATGCGCTGAATTTTGATTTCTCAAAACTCAAGGAAGAAAATAAACCTCTGAGAATATACGGCAATCTTCCATACAATATCTCCACTCCGCTCCTGTTCCATCTGCTGAGTTTTGGATCAATGATCCAGGATATGCATTTTATGCTGCAAAAAGAGGTTGTAGACCGCCTGATAGCAGCCCCTAATACAAAGGATTACGGCAAACTTACCATAATGGGGCAGTATTACTGCAGGATGATGCCTTTCCTTGAAGTTCCTCCGTCATCCTTCACCCCATCGCCAAAGGTTGATTCAGCTGTCATAAAAATAATTCCATATGACAAAAAGCCTTATACTGCAGAAAATGAAAAACTTATGAACCGTATCGTAGCTGCTTCGTTCAATCAGAGAAGAAAAACGATAGCTAACAGTATGTCGGAATTTCTCAATGCTGATGATTTTAACGCTTTGGGGCTCGATCCTAAACTTCGCGCTGAAAACATTACTGTTGAGCAGTACGTAAGAATCGCAAATTACATCAGCCAAAGGGAAGAGCAATGAGGACCTTCTGCGTTGGAGACATTCATGGTTGCTTTACTGAATTCAGCGAGTTGCTAAATGCAGTAAAATTCAATATGCAGGAGGATTTTCTTCTCTCAACCGGAGATATTATCGGCAGAGGTCCGAGACCCGTAGACACATTAAGATTCTTTATAAAAAACCAAAACAGAATCGTCACAGTACTCGGCAATCACGAATTAAGTCTGCTTAGAAACTATTCAATCTGGCGTTCCATGGCAAGTCCCAGCACAAAAGAAGAGTTTTTAAAAAATCTTAAAGCAAAAGAGCTTGCTCTTATTTTAAAAGAGCCTGATTCAGAAAATATTTTTAACTATCTTAGAAGCAGACCTCTTGCATACTTTGATCAATCCCGTAATCTGCTTCTTACTCATGCTGGATTGTCACCGGAATGGAAATTTGATGAAGCAGTAGGATATTCGAAGGAAGTAGAAAAGATTCTTCAGTCGAACCGTTTTGACTGGTTCATGAGCAACATGTTTTCAGACAAACCCGATTCCTGGATGAAAGTTCTGAAAAAGGAAGCAAAAGCAAGAAAGGGTGAAAAAATACTGAAAAGGGATCCTAACGCTGAAATAGGAAAAATATCGACAACAGTTGAGCTCAAGCGCCTTATATACATAGTTAACGCTTTTACCAGAATGCGTTTCTGCAGATCAGATATGTCTCTAGAATTTCTCTGCAAGGACGGTCCGGAGGCGGCAAAAGAGAATAATCTCTATCCATGGTATGAAATGCAGAAAAACATTTCACCAAAAGACACCATCATATTCGGTCACTGGGCAGCACTTCAAGGAAAATGCCCTGTGAAAAATATCATAGCGCTTGATACAGGATGCATCTGGAACGGAGCTCTGACGATGATTGATGTAGACTGTAAACATATCAAACATGTCGCAGAGGCACACCACTGACATATATGCTGAAAAGCAAATGGCTCTGTTAGGAATAGATTTGATTTTAGAATCAACGCAGTATATTGTTAAGTTATTTGGACTAAAGTCTTACTTTTTAATTTCAAAAATATACATACGTTATTAAATTTAAAGGCTTTCAGTCAGTGGCATCAATACTTTTGTTGAACAGGGCCTCAAAAAAACTTCTGCATACCTCCATATCGCAGTATGCTTTTGCGTAAGCATGGCATTAAATATGGATTAGTTCAGTCTTTACAAATCATTGCATCTGATTACTCTTTCGTTCATAAATTCTGAAAGAGTAGTCAAACTCATTTTTTTCATCTGAATGGTGCTTCTCTTCGCTCACCAGAACAAAGCTTTCATCAAATGACGGAAAGAAGCAGTCGGCATCCGCCACTACGGTATCAACATAAGTTATATACAGCTTTTCCGCATACTCCAGAGCCGCTCTGTAAAGCATTCCTCCGCCTATTATCATTGTTTCACAATTTTTAGAGGCATTGGCATCCAGTGCATTCTCCAGGGATTCATAAACATCAACCCCGTACATTTCCCCAAGTTTTACATCAGAAGAAACAACAACCGTATGCCTGCCAGGAAGCTGACGATAGCCAAGAGAAGCAAAAGTGTTGCGTCCCATAACAATCGTCTTTCCCATAGTTGCATTTTTGAAATACTTCATATCAGCGGACAAACGCCACGGAATTTGATTGTTGCGGCCGATGGCGCTATGACGATCTATAGCAGCTATAACAGATATTCCAGGATAACGCATTTCTCTTTCATTCCGGGATTATTATGATTAAAAACCGATTCATATATATAACACCTTTGGCGAAATTATTGCTTATTCCTCGAACTCTTCATCATCAAAGTCATCAAGCACTGCCTCCGTTGTTTTATCCCATACGAAATCGTCCTTGTCAGACAAAACGTTCTCATCAGGGAAATCCACTGGAATTGTATCCAGCAGATTCATGATTTCTGAACAAAGCTCATCAGTTTTATCACGGTTTGCCGCTGATATAATAAACCTTTTCGTATCGGACCGGTTTAATGCCGACAGAATCTCATTTACTCTTGACTCTGCCGATTCCGGATCTATATCGCTCTTATTGAAAACAAGCCATCTCGGTTTGGTCATAAGTTTATCAGAATATTTTTCCAGTTCACTTTCAATTATTCTGATGCTTTCTGCAGGATCAGAGCCGTCAATAGGAAACAGATCAACCAAATGCAGCAAAACCCTGCACCTTTCTAGATGCCGAAGAAAACGGTGCCCAAGACCGGCGCCATCAGAGGCACCTTCAATGAGACCGGGAATATCTGCCACTACAAAAGACTTTCCGCTGTTGACTCTTACCACACCGAGGCTGGGTATAAGGGTTGTAAACGGATAGTCAGCAACCTTAGGACGGGCAGCAGAAACACCTCGTATGAACGTTGATTTGCCTGCATTTGGAAATCCTAGAAGTCCCACATCGGCGAGCAGAAGGAGCTCAAGACGAAGAAGACGCTTTTCACCCTTAGAACCGTTCGTATGCTGCATAGGAGTACGGTTCACAGAACTTTTAAACCTGGTGTTTCCCAAACCGTGAAAACCGCCCTTGGCAACCATAAGCTTCTGACCGTTTTTGGTCAAATCACCGATAACCTCGCCGGTATTTTCATCAATAGCACGGGTTCCTACTGGCACCATCAGGATCTTATCCTCACCGCGATGACCGGTGCAATCCGAGCCGGTTCCGTTCTCGCCGCGCCCTGCTGCAAATTTTCGTACATAGCGAAAATCTACCAGGGTGTTGAGATTTGTATCAGCTACAAGAAAGACATCGCCGCCGTCTCCGCCGTCGCCGCCATTAGGACCACCGTGAGGAATATACTTTTCGCGGCGAAAACTGACGCATCCGTTTCCTCCGTCCCCAGCTTCAACCTGAATATGTGCTTCATCAACAAATTTCATAGTACACCCTAATACAAAAAAACCCAACCATCGAGGCTGGGTTGCAATTTAACAGAACATTTAAATTATGCTTCTGCTTTAGATTCCACTACATTGATAAATGTACGTCCCTTAGGACCCTGAACCTTAAATTCTACAACACCATCTGCAGTTGCAAATATTGTATGATCTCTGCCGATACCTACATTAGCACCTTTATGGAAATGTGTACCACGCTGACGAACAATGATATTACCTGCAGATACAGCCTGACCGCCATAAATTTTAACACCAAGGCGCTTACTTTCGGAGTCGCGACCATTACGGACGGAACCGCCGGCTTTCTTATGTGCCATTTTATTATCTCCTAGTAATTAAGCCTGAATACCAGTGATCTTAACTTCAGTAAAGTACTGACGATGGCCAGTAGCCTTCTGGAAGTGCTTACGGCGACGGAACTTAACAATGCTCAGTTTTTCACCGCGACCCTGCTTAACAATCTCACCCTGAACCTTAACAGAAGAAAGGTAAGGTGCACCAACATTAACATTTTCGCCGTCTGCGGTAAGAAGAACCTTATCAAATTCCACCTTCTCGCCAACAGCCTTCTCGATTAACTCGACGCGGATTACATCATCTACTGATACGCGATGCTGCTTGCCGCCTTCGAAAATAACTGCGTACATTTGTAATACTCCATAGCCTCATTAACATGAGGACGCTCAAAAATTTTAATAAACTTTGCATATTCTACCAAAAAAAGAACTATATGCAAGGTAAAAATGTGACTTATTCTTCATTATTTTTTCAGTAGTCTTTTCAGCAGGAGACGCAATGAATTCAAAAAAAAAAAACAGAGTATATTTTTTAAACAGACTGAAATTTGCTTCGCAGGGGAAACCTTAAGCTTTTTAATACGGCTTAAGCTTATCCGATCTTTGAATACCTATGTTTGAATACCCCTCGTTAAATGCTATCTCTCTGATCTTTGCCATATTCTCCGGACTGCGGTGCATACCCAAAAGTCTGGTAATCTCCATCTGGCAATCCAGTTCATTCTGAATAATTTCATTCTCCACAATTTCATCATCTGTAAATACTCTTCCCTCGCTGTACTCCAGATATGAAATAACGGTTTTGACAGAAAGATCAGACACAAGCATTGACTCATTGCCGCGGTGCTCGGTAATGGAATTGATTGCCGTCAGCACGGAACTAACAGCATTATTGGCAGCATAAAAACCAAACGGTCCATTCTCCTGGACAGCAGGCTGAAATGACTCCACCTCCTTGTAAACAGGATACCAGTTGCTAATCTTGCTTGAATTGGAGCTGTACAGCCAGAGTTCACCTATGATACTGTCGACACGCTTAGCTTTTTTTACAAAATCTTCATCGGAATCTGCAAGGATGGCAAAATTAGGAAACATTCTTTCAGCCATCGCAGTTGCAAATATCTGCTGCTGCCAGTTTTTTAATTTTTCAATCCGACGATAGAATTTTGGTCCGAACAACATAAAAACTCCCAGTCACCTTTTTTAATGAAACAAAATCATGACAGACATGAATATCAGCTGTGACATATCTCTCTGCCCTGAATAAAAAATACGACATGATAATAGCATGAATACGCAATATCCTGCAGGCATTATTTTAACAGGTGAAATACATTGATAATAAAGGCAAAATGTGTTCTTTCATAAAATTTCAAGATTATTAAATTGCTTTTTAATTTCATTGCAAATAACATAACAAACAGTTCATCACCAAGCGGTGCATACAGCAGATCACGAGCAAAATTAATAACTAAGCAGCCGCCAAATCTGAATGCAGGGAACTATTGTCACTGTGTTTATACGACAGTAAAAAATACCGAACAACAAAACAGCAAGGGACGGATTTAATGAAAGAATCAGGTGAAAACTATCTTGAAACTCTACTGATACTTAACGAACGACTTGACAGCAAAGTCCGGGCTGTCGATTTGGCCAAGGAACTGTCATTCAGCAAGCCAAGTGTCAGCCGTGCTCTTGGAATACTTAAAAATAACGGATTTATAAATACAGACGACAACGGTTATATTCATCTGACTGAATCCGGTCTAAGCAAGGCAGAAAAAATCTATGAAAGGCACAAGATATTAACCGGCCTTTTCAAGCACCTTGCTGGTGTAAGTGAGGAAATAGCAGAAAAAGATGCATGCCGCGTCGAACATGTCATCAGCAATGAAACGTTCTACGGTCTCAAAGCATACCTGGAAAACAACTGCGGGAAAAACGAATAACACCGTAATCCGCGTCAATTGGAAATAAAGATTCTGTTAATAATCAAACCTGATGAACAGTTCAGACCAGTTCCCAGCAATCGCTCTGAAGCATGGCACTGAAAGTTGGCTGCGGTATATCATCCTTCTTGACTTCAGAGCGATTGTTATCTGAAACTTTGTAGTATCTTACGACAATTTCAAACGAAACTGTTTCAAAACTTACCTGATATAGAAATTTAGGATTTTTGTAGAACTGTTGCTCTACGTCTTTCTTGGAAAATGAACTCCAAATTGAAGAAAGTCTCATTTTAAACCCCGTTCAACATTGTACAATACGTAAAAAAATTATAGGACTTTTTCTTAAAAAATCAATTTATTCAACTGGTTAATACTCAAAAAAACACTTAAATTAATATAAAGCGCAGAATCGCCTAAAAAACGGAAATTATTGTCATGAACAGAATATTGATTGATACACACACCCATACAGTTGCCAGTTCTCATGCATACAGTACTATAGTTGAAAATGCCCACTACGCATCGCAAAAAGGAATTCAGATGATAGCCTGCACAGATCACGGACCAAAACTTCCAGGCGGTGCAGAAAAAATATTTTTCAAAAATCAGAGATGCATTCCACGAATCATAGAAAACGTTGTAATTCTCAGAGGTATCGAATCAAACATTGATGATAAAGGGAAAATAGACTGTACGGACTCAATGATGGAATCTCTTGATATCATCATGGCAGGATTCCACGGACCAGTGTACTCAGACGGAAAATATAAAAACAAAAACACTGATATTATGATACAGGTAATATCCTCAGGGAAGGTGGATGTTATAACACATCCGGCAAACATAAATTATCCAATAAACATCAGCTCTGTTGCCAAAGCCGCCAAGAAATACAATGTTGCACTTGAAGTGAATGCCAGTCCGTATACCAGAATAAACTCCCGGGACATGGCGGTTGAACTGATAAAAGAGGCAGTTAAAATCGGAGCTCCTTTGATCATGGGATCAGATGCGCACATCTGCTTTGATGTAGGAAACTTTGATCTGGGGTACGAACTTCTTGAAAAAGCAGATTTAAGCACGGATTACCTTCTCAACAGCAATCCATTAAAGTTACTGTCCTTTCTAAAAAGCCGGGGACATAAAAATATTGATGAACTGATTCCCCTCTTCAGTCAGCAGATTCAGTCTTCCGAGCTTTAGCATTTGCGACTGGCTATCTGCTCGGTAAGCGAAAGCAGAGAGTTTTTATAAACACTGTCGGGGAATACAGCAAGAGCATTTTTTGCAGCCTCAATTTCTCTGGAAGCAACAGCATCACAGTATTCAAAACTTTGATACCTGTGCATCATTTCAACTATCTGAGGAAATTTCCCGCGGCGGATCTGATCCGCGTCATTGTGATCGAGTAGCAGCAAATCATTAATAACTTTCTTTTCATCCTCACTGCAATTTTCAAGAAGATGAATCAATGGTAAAGTCACCTTTCCTTCGGCAAAGTCATCACCTGCTTTTTTTCCCATAATTTCGGTAAACGAGCGATAGTCAATTATGTCGTCTGTAATCTGAAACGCATTACCGAAATGATGTCCGAATGAATGGCCTGCATCTACATATTCATGATTCTGATCCAAAACCGAAAGTGTCGCCATATCACAGGCCAGCTCAAAAAGACATGAGGTTTTAGCTTCAATAACCTCAAAATAAACCTTTTCGCTTATGTTGGGAGAATGACTTTTTAACATCTGTTTAATCTCTCCCTCCGACATAAGTTTAACCACATTGAGGAGCAAATCTGAAATACGATTATTGCCGTAATTCAGCAAAAGTCTGAAGGCCTTGGTATAGAGATAATCTCCGAAAAGAATGCTTGCAGGTACGCCATACTCCGCGTTGGCGGTAGGTCTGCCGCGACGCAGTTCAGATTTATCAATAACATCATCATGCAGAAGCGTTGCAGTATGAATCATTTCAACTGCACAGGCTAAAAAAAGATGGGCATCAGTATAACCCACCATTTTGCCTATTGTTAAAAGAAGCAATGGTCTAAGTCTTTTTCCGCCACTGGTGAGAAGATGTTTCACTACATCATTGACCTCACTGAAATCAGACGGATCAATCTCAACCAGGGTTTGTTCAAACCTCTCCATGTGAGGCTTTATTTCATCAATAATACCAACCATTACACTCTTCTCTCAGAAATCTGCTGCTGTCAGTTCTTCAAAAAATTTAGTCACGGCACAAGAATTTATCAACAACTGCTGTAAAGATCAGATGAATCTGCTCGAACAGGCTATGAACACTAATCAAAACTAACGACAAATCAGACTAAAACATGTGAGATTTTACCATAACACATGGATGTATAGAACAATGAAAAATGAAAGCTGCAGGACTGTAGCGGGATATTAAAACGTACTTGTAGCAACTTAACCGCGACCACGATGCGGCGGTCACAATGAACATCACCTAAAGCTAATGTGTTTTCGCCGTGAGCTATATATAAGATCAGCAGTGAAGACTCTTCAGACCCGGCGGGTTATTTACTGCTGACCACGCTTTCATACGGCAGTAACCTGTATTCAGGTTTTCCGACATACCGAGCCGACAGAAACTTCCCGGCAATCAATCCAAAAACCAAACCTGCAAAAGCGCCCGTGACAGCAAACACTTCATTTTCATTATGGTCAAACATATTTCCGGCAAAAGTTCCGACAACAAGAAAAACAAGAGGAAGGACAATTAGAGATAAAATGGACTTTGTCAGGACATGCTCGTTAACTTCCACGCCAACCAGCTGTCCGCAGGAAATACAGAAATCGTCAGGGTACGGAACCGTGACAGAAACTTTTTTGGAAAGAAGACCGTTCACGACAGATATCGAACAATGATCTTTCTGTGAGCAGGCACCGCAGGCCTCACGACGGCAGCAGACCACCTCTACTTCATCATCTTTTATGGATGAAACGATGCCTATTGAAACTACTCCCAAAAAGCGCCTCTAATCAAGAATAATACTTTGAGCGATTGTTCTGGCCATATCAGGAGGTATCTGACCAATAACCGCAATATCAAGTTTTTCTGAAATGCGCTGACGGTAAATCGTTGTGGCATTCAGCGTAATTACAGGGACAGATATATCCGCCACATGAGATGTAAGATATATGGAAATATCAGTAAATTTATTTGAAATAAGCATATATTCAGAACTGGCATCAGATCCGAAAACTGCGTGCCTGTTTGTTCTGACAACAAAGAAATTATCCGGAAGCCATCCCAGTTTCCAATTCAGCACTTCATTAGAACGAACCGCTTCATCCCGCTTCAGCGAACTGGGTATTCTGGCAATAATATCATCCATATATTTAGGATTCTTATCAATCCGCTGAAGGTTAACAGACATGAAACGTTCAACCAGACTTCCGTTGACATCGCTGACATCAAGCTGAACAACCAATCCGCTTTCCTGATCCACCGCCAGGAGCAGATTGTAGCCGAAGCCGTCCGTCGGCACCAGTTTCAGCATATCAACAATCAGATCAGCCACCCTGCTCTGTCCGAGGGAGTAAACATCATAGCGCTGTCTTATCTCTTCTGAAGACGAATGGAGAAGTCTGAGGAAAATATTAGGAAAGAAAGATCCTCCGGCAGAGTAAAACTTGTCATCGGACTCTATATAAACTATCTGATTGTTGAAATTGACAACACCGTTAGGGAGTCCGTTAAGGGACTGCATGAGAGTTGTCGGGACATTATTTACGAAGCCGTGTGCAACCCGGTGAGATTCAATACCATTCAGGGTTATACGAACCACGTAATTTTCATAGAAACAGCTACGGTGAGCAGCTTCCACTCGACTTATGATTGTTTCGGCATCACGATATTCCGCCGTCTCGACATCCGCAACTGACTCTACAGAAAACAAACTCAATGCTATCGCAAGAGACGAGATAAACAACCAATTTAGAAGTCTAGGCACAATATCCTCACTGGACTAGTTCTGAGTTCTCTGCATCTGATATACATGATCCCGAAGAAGAGCCTCAATCTGAGCCAGTTCGTTATTGGTAAGTCCTCCGGTAACCTGCTGCTCTGCCCTTTCAGCAGGGTAATCCGGGAGTGAACGTGACGGAGTCTGATACTCACCGCGCGGAACAACATGTAAAGAATTTGACGAAGCCCTAATATTAGCCTTGACAGGAGACGCTGTACCGCCATACGGAGTTGTATTCAGTACCTGATCTACAGAAGCACCCCCGTTGATTGAAACATAATTCAACCCTACAAGAGTAAAGGCTGCAACAGATGCGGCAATTGCCGCCTGACCGAGATAACGTATAACACCAGAAAATCTGCCCACTTTTCTGGTTTCTTCTTTTCTAGGGAAATGAATAGGTGCATCAGCAAACTCTTCATTGAATCTGTCCATGAACCCAGGTCTGAAATTACCCGGCATTTCATTTCTGATAAGAGAACCGATTAGGTGGTTTGTCTCCCATGTCTCCTGTGCCTGCTTGTCTGAAGCAATCTGCTTTATCAGACGAGAAGTGAGCGCATCGCCGTCACATGCTGAAGAAATTTTATCTTGAGAAATCATATACAAAACTCCTAATTTCTGTCCATGTAAGGTTTGATTACCTTGCTTAGGCTTTCTCGAGCTCTTGAAATTCTCGATTTGACAGTACCTACAGGACAATTCATCTGCCTTGCAATCTCATCATAACTAAGTCCGTCCAATTCGCACAGCACCAGGGCCTGTCGCAAATCTGCCGGCATCTGATTCAAAGCATCAGTCATCAACCTCTGAAGTTCCTGCGATGACAACAGATCTTCGGGACTTTCTATGTCATGAAGTCTCTCACTGCCATCATATGCATCAACCTCAGGATCCGTTGCATCAACGGAAACAATCTGCTGAGATTTCGATTTTACAAAACTTTTTGCACAATTTTGAGCAATAGTGTACAGCCAGGTATAAAAGGCACTATCTCCGCGAAAGTTCGGCAACGCCATATAGGCTTTCATGAAAGCCTGCTGAGCCACATCCTCACAGTCAGCGGGTTCACGGATAAACCGCCCCACTACATTCAGAATGCGATATTGGTACTTTGATACCAGCAGAGAGAAGGCATTTTTATTTCCATTCAACACCTCTTCTATAATCTGCTGATCAGCCAACTCTTTTGTCACCAGAAACTACCCCAAGTACTTTTCCTGGAAACGTCCCAACACTGAACTGACAGTTAGTAAGACTTTCCTCATTTGAAAAAGTTCCATTAAAAATTAAAAAGAACCGGCATCAGCAATCCCGATTGGTCCGGTCAAGCTTCGCCGACAATTCCCTATTATCTATACTATATTTGTGATCATTCTATCATAAGTTAATCAAATATCCCAAAATTAGCATTTTCTCCGACATTCCGCAGTTAAAATTGATTATTTCTATACCTGTAAACCGACATCATTTTTTAAGAAAACATCGGTATATGTTCGTCCATGCATCTCCGAGGGCTTCCACCACCGTTTGCTGATCCTTAGTCAAATTACTGCATCCTACCAGTTTATCATCAGCAAAAAATCTTCCAGTTGCTTTCATATCAAAAATCATCAGTATCCATCGCATGGTAGGATTTGAAATCGGTTTACCAGTCTGATGCGATACTGTCATTTTCTTTTCCTTAAGATTTTTCCTGAGCAGGTATTCTGTTGCTGAATACACAAATAATGTGGTTACCATTACCATCAGTAATGCCTCGATACGTTCCGGTGTTTTCAGAAATATGGAGTCAGCAAAAAATTCCGGATCTTTCAGAAATCTGAACCCTCTTTCCACTCTCTGCTGCGATTTGTAGCCGTCAAGAAGTTCCTCCATGGTCCAGTTACGCTGTGTATCATTAGTTGCTATGACAAAGCATCCTGCTTCCTTTTTTTCTCGCTCTACAGCTTCTTTATTCAGCTTGGCTTCAGCCTTTATCCGGTACACTATGCTGTCTGGCTCAGCATCTTTCTTCCTGCGGCCTGGCTTACTGAAATGCTTTTCTTCAATTATTTCCGGCTCACCATTTAGAACACTGTAACGGGAATGCTTTTTCTCTATCTCCTGTAGAGCTTTCCTGGCATCAGGACTGCAACTGAATTTTTTTCGCTCCAGTTTCTTCAGTTCCGCTTCAAAAGATTTCAGTTCCTTATCTGCCCGTCTGTCTATCGTTTTACCTTCTCTGTCCAGTGCGGCATCACTTTTTACTACCAGTATTTTCTGAGGTACGTCAGCATAGGAGAAATCGTACATTCTGCCACTGTACTGGTCCCGTATCACCTCAAAGCCGTCTGCATTTGCACGCTTTATCATTCCTTCTACTTCCTTTATTTTGGAAGGTGCTCTGGTTATGAACTTTATCCTGTTTTCTCTGGATGCATAGATATCCTTAAGATTATCTGCCGTATATAATGCCGCATCACACACCAGGTACGGCGACTTCACTCCTTTTTTCAGTGATGTCAGCAGTGATTCAACCTCATTTAATGATTTTGCAAATCCGTCGCTGTCGTTGGTATTCCCGTTCTGCGGCTTCATGAACAACGGTATACCCGCCTGGTTCTCCACTATCATCTGCATCATGACCTGGGGTAATTCGGGATGTGCATCCCGCGAATATCCCTGTACCATCTTCACCGGTTCTTTTTTATTTGCTTCTGTCTTTCCTGTGATGCTTATCCTAACCGGCTCTTCATTATTGTATTTGTCTCCGTGCAGGTGGAATGATGTACTGTCAAGATGGATAAACTCCGGTTTATACCCTAGCCTTTCCATGGCATGATTTCCAAACTCCAGATAGAATTTTTCTATTCCGTATTCATACAGGGCATCCAGCATTCTTCCAAGTGAATCATCATTCACCTCGCTGATATCAAAATTGTCCCCAAACAATACCTGGGTATCTACTCCATCAAAAAAATTACTGAACAGATACAGTGGCTTCGCTGCAAAACCAAGTGCATTGATTATCATACACATCAGTAGCATACCGTTTGACATCCCGGTCTGATTATTGGAGTTTTTCTGTAGCCGCTTATCAGCGAAATTTACTATATTGAAATAATTACATGTTCCTGCCACTAGACCAAACTGATCCGTTCTTAAAAAATAATTTCCTGCGTCATTGCTCATCTTAAAATTCCGAAGTTAAACTTTTATTAGTTGATCAAAAGTCAACTTCTTTTGCAATGTTTTTATTTAAAATGTGATCCTTGGCTCACATTTTAAATTTTGAAATTAGGCGTTTTTAACTGCGGAATGTCGGTTTTCTAAGTTCTTAAATTGAGTTCTGTAACTGTTCCGCATCATCACGCTTTCGAACCGGTTTCTGAAATTTCTGTTTCAGCAGATGTTTACCTCAAAATTGTCCAGCCTGTACAGAACTGTAAATAAAGGCATGATAAGCAAAAATCAGGACGGAAGATTTATCATTCAAGAAACACTGCCGCATAAACGCATGATCTGCTGTTTATAAAAACATCTGCTGCAAAATATAATTTAAGTGTCTGAAATTATTCTGCTTTATCAGGTTCAGCATCGCTGCCGCAGAAAAAAAACACGTCAGAGAGCATGCGGCAGTTCTTATTTTTGAGGGACAATTACATTCAAATTTTGTACAGCGCGCTTTTCTGTATCTCTATCCGCCGTCGCAGTTTTACTTTACAGAAAAATGATAGAATCACCCCTGATGACAGGGAAAGAGTGGCAATCATGGAAATATCCAATAAAATACATACCGATACTAATATATATCTGTGTTTCATCTTCTGGTTTTTGTTTTTTCCTCTCTCACATTTCGCGCACTTTCTCGATGAATCAATTCTTGGTTCGACTGTAAATCTTTACGGTATCATAACCATTACGCTGGTAGCTGCAAACAGTCTGTGGTATCTCAATCGAAACCTTGTTCTTCATAACACTGAAATATTAAGAAACATGGCTGTAGCCACAGGATTTCTTGCCATTCCTCTCATCCTGCATGCAACTGAAATAAGTAAATCAGTACCGATGATTCTTCCCTTCGTCATAGTAGCCACGGTTGTTTTTTCTCTGCATCAAATCAGGTACAGCATAGAGAAAAGAAATCTGCTGCTGTGGATAATTCTAGCCGGAAACACTATCAACGCGATGCTTCACGATGCATCTCTTGTAATGCAGTACAATATAGAAACCCCTCCGGCCGACGGCATTCTTACCAGCATAAGCATAATAATATGCATGTACCTTCTGCTCAGATCGAATTTTTCAGTCTTTAACATCATAGGCAATCTGTTTACACTGATAATTCTTTATCTTTACCTTCTTCATCACATAAACATCAAGGTTATTTTAATAATAGTTCCTTCAGCCACAATTCTGCTGGGACTTTTGCTCAAAGAGGATCTGAAAACAGGACTTTCAATTATTGCAGTCGGATCAGCCTGCACATGGGTTGCATACTGTCTGGGCTTCTTTGAAGATTTTGATCCGGTTTCCGAATTAAGCAACTATATAACGAATACCATGGCCCATATCAATACTGCATGGAACAACTTTCTGTTAGGTCACGGATTGGGAACATTTGCCATGGCAAACCTCGAAGTCAATCCCAACTACTATACGGAAAGAGCATACAGCACCGTACTGCACCTTATTGCCACAGGTGGCATAACTGCATTAGTTCCGCTGCTGCTGTACTGCTATGCTATGGTGAAGTCATGTCTGGACAGAAAAAACAGTCTGAGCAAACAATTAAGCAATCTTTGTCTGATGCTGCCTTTTATACTTTCTGCAATTACGACAAGCATCAGTGTTTTTTCAACGCCTGTATTTCTCGCCATGTGCTATGCCATCTGGTACGTATCATGTCAAAACAGCATAAAGAAAAGAACTGTCAAATGGAATCAAATTTATATCCGGAGACTGCCTATTGCGATAATTACAGTAATCAGTCTTGCCTTTTTTATAACCGGCATAATTTCCATCAACCAGTTTGCCAAAATTGAAAAGAACGGCGACTGTGAAAATCTGCAGAGGATCATAAACCCTATCATTGTAGGAGATTATCTCATACAGCATGAAATGAAATGTGTATATGACGGATTAACAGTCATTCCGGTTGCAAAGTGGCTTGCTTCATACAGGAAAATTATGACTGAAGAAATCATACCGTACCATCCGAAGAAGGTATTCTTTGAACATCTTATAAATCTTGAAGAACACTACACTGAAGCAGAAAAAAAGGAAATACGGGATCTTGCAGACAAACTTTATCCTACTCTTCTTATGGAGATTGATGAAAATAAAAAAGCAGACTCGGAGTCCAAAACTGATGACAACCAAAAAGCAGACTCGAAGCCTAAAACTGATGATAACCAAAAAGCAGACTCTGGGAATGAAATTAAAAGTTGACTGCAGGTTTTCAAATCTGCCGGGCAGAAATGCAGGAAGCGGTTCAAAACACCTGCATAAGTCTATTTTTTCTTCTTCAATAACTATCAGCCTTTTCAAAGTGATAAAATGTTCACATATTCAACTAGTGAGAGAACAGCATAAATGAGTGAACATACAGAAAGAACTTGTGATGTCCTAATTATAGGAAGCGGTGCAGCCGGTCTTACACTGGCTCTGAAACTTGCAGATTCAGATCCGAATATAAATCTGATAGTAATCAGCAAAGGACCTATATCAGAAGGCTCAACCTCAAAGGCACAGGGAGGCATAGCTGCCGTATGCAATGTGTATGCAGACAATGACAGTATAGAGTCTCACATCAATGACACACTGATAGCCGGTGCTGGTCTCTGTGAAAAAAGTGCAGTTGAATTTACCGTTAAAAATGCCAAAGACAGCATTGAATGGCTTATCAGAGAAGGCGTAGATTTCGATAAGATGGATGACTCAAACAATGACTACCATCTTACCCGTGAAGGCGGACACAGCCACCGAAGGATATTTCACGCAGCAGATGCGACAGGCAAGGCAGTGCAGGATACGCTTATCAGTCAGGCTATAAATCATCCGCAAATAACCGTTCTGGAAAAATTCAACGTAATTGATCTTGTTACTACAAGAAAGCTGGGGCTTCCTGGTAACAGGGTTCTGGGAGTTTATGTACTCAACTGTGCAACAGGCAATGTTGAGAACATATACGCAAAATTTACTGCTCTCTGTACCGGCGGTGCATCAAAAGTATACCAGTACACCACAAATACCGAAGTAAGTTCCGGTGACGGTATAGCAATGGCATGGCGTGCGGGATGCCGCGTTGCAAACATGGAATTCAACCAGTTTCATCCTACGACTCTGTACAACGCAAGTGATCGCAATTTTCTTTTATCAGAAGCCTTGAGAGGCGAGGGTGCACTCCTGAAAAGACCGGACGGAACAAGATTTATGCCGGATTATGACAAAAGAGAGGAACTGGCGCCTAGGGATGTTGTTGCAAGAGCTATAGATCACGAAATGAAGCGTCTTGGCGTTGACTGCATGTATCTTGATATCAGTTACAAGGATCCAGAATTTGTAAAGAAGCATTTCCCTACTATCTATGAAAGATGTCTGAAAGTCGGAATAGATATAACCAAGCAGCCTATACCTGTAGTTCCTGCTGCACATTACACCTGCGGAGGAGTAATGGTGGATGAAAGAGCTTTAACAGATATATCAAACCTGTACGCAATCGGTGAAGTTTCCTATACAGGTCTGCACGGAGCAAACCGAATGGCATCGAACTCAATTCTCGAGTGTCTTGTTTACGGAGCTTCTGCAGCAAAGGACATACTGGGCAAAATTAAATCGGCTCCCGGCATAGTCAAATTTCCTTACTGGGACGACAGTCAGGTCACCGACTCTGACGAGGAGGTAATTATTCAGCATAACTGGCACGAACTCAGAATGGTAATGTGGGATTTTGTCGGAATCGTAAGAACAAACAAAAGACTGCAAAGAGCTCAGCACCGCATTGATTTGCTTAAAAAGGAAGTCCGTGAATATTACCGGAATTTTAGGATAACAAACAACCTTCTGGAACTCCGCAATCTCCTTCAAATTGCAGATCTGGTTATCAAGTCAGCTCTTGAAAGAAAGGAATCAAGAGGTCTGAACTACAATACAGACTATCCTGACATGCTTGAAGATTCAAAACCGACTGTACTTACACCGAAAATCAAGTAAGCAGAGGTTTCTCCGTAATCATGAAAGTCCCTCCATTTTTGGAGGGACTTTCTTTTTGCCAATCAGTCATACAAAATTACCTGAAGCACAAGATTATTGTCAGACATTCGCCGCACATGATCTGAGAGAGTTCCGAGTGCACATCAGGACTGAAATTTGATCAGCTGCTTTCTTATTTCACGGAACAACAACCGTGCACTGTTTATTTTAAAGGAGTAAAAAGAGAACCTGGGCAACAGACAAAACAGCAACAGGGAGAGATGGAAAAAATTCATGAATGGTGCCTCGGGTCGGACTCGAACCGACACGGTTTTAAAGCCGGCGGATTTTGAATCCGCTGCGTCTACCAATTCCGCCACCAAGGCATTTCTGAAACAGCCGGTATACATTAAAACCAGAAACCAGCCTCAAGCGTGAGGATTATATTTCACATATGGCGCATATGTCAAGAATCTGTTAATTAAAAACTATCTTTTGCGAAGCATAAATACTGCCACAAAGAAAAATACAAGACTAGGCAGAAGTACACAAATAAACGGCTGTATACCAAATACAAGACTCATCGGAGAAAACGTCTGATTTGCGACATAAAATACAAACCCGTAAACTATGCCAAGCACAATGCGCGAACTTAAAGAAAGAGAGCGCATTGATCCGAAAGCAACAGTGGAGGCAAGAAAGATCATTGTTATAACAGCAAAAGGAGAAAGAGTTTTCCTCCAAAACTCAAGTTCATAACGATCTGCCTTTAATTTATTTTTCTTCAGATATTTTATATATGAATACAGTCCGTGAATAGAAAGTTCATCAGGAGAATTAGAAAAAACATTGAATTTATCAGGTGTGAGAGTCAGAGACCATTCTGCAAACTCTTCTTTTTCACTGGTAAAACCTTCATCGCCGAACTTTCTGGTGGTAATATTGAAAAACTTCCACTTTCCATCTTCAAATTTGGCATACTCCGCCTTTGAATGAGAAATCATCTTTCTCGAATCCGGATCAAATGTGTACTTCTCCACATTTTTCAGTTCACCAACTGCACTGGCCTGCGACATATAAAAGAAGTCATTTTTCTCGCGAACCCACAAATTACCTGTTACACCTGATGAAATGGAAACACCCTTGATAGCCATGGCCCTGAGTTCATCATACTTAAACTGAGTGTACGGAACGACAAACTCTCCAATCAGTATGACAAACAGCATAAGAGGGATTGCCATTTTCACACTTGCGGTTACTATCTTCAGCTTAGATACACCGCATGCCTGAAGTACGACAAGTTCTGATCTGGCAGACATCAGACACAAAGCCACAACAGTGCCCATAAGTGCGGAAAGAGGGAAAAAAACATAAAAATTATGCGGAATCAGCATGGTCACTGATTCCACAGCTGTCATGACGGTATATGTTCCGGTTCCCACATACCTGAGCTGTTCCATAAATTTAATCAGCCATGAAATCAGGCATAAAAAGAGGCTGACATAAATTATCCAAACTGTAACCTGTCTTCCGACATAACGATCGACAATACCGGGGATGAATCTCATTGGGCGGATCTCCTTTTAAGCAATCTTCTGCGGTACCATGCGGTTTCCACCAAATTCAGAGGTATTGCCAAAAACAGAAGATACATAACCGGAACTATGTACAATCCCGGAAAAGCAGGGAAAGATCCCCTGTCAACAAGATTTTTAAGAGCTCCGCAGAAAAGGAAATAGGAACCGAAGATAAGCAGGGCCGGCAACAGTTTGGAAAACTTTCCCTGACGCGGCTTAACACCTCCAAGAGGAACAACAATCAGTGTCAAAACGGGAATTGCCAGAGCAACTGAAATTCGCCACTGATATTCAGCTACCGACGACCGATCATTGCTAGCAAGCAGTTCTGCAGAACTCTTGGCAGACGGTCTATCCGCCTTTGACTCATCATTGGTTTCAGAAATCCAGAAACGATACTCATCAAAATTTGTAACCGCATACTGGTTATTTTTGTTCGGTCCTGAATAACTTCTTCCATTGGTAATAATAAACCACATTATGCCTTCCTTGTCCTTTGCAATATTACCGCCGGAAGCAACGGCATAAGTCGGCGGATAGCGATCATTGCCACGAAAGAAAAGATATATATTTTTCATTCTGCGCAGTTCATCGCTGTGTCCGTCTGAATTATCATTTTCTGAATCTTTCTCGTAGGACAAATCTATTTTTCCTTCACCTTTACTAAGCTCATCAACATAGGCGACAACGCGGGATGAACCTCCCAGCTTAATAAACTTGCCGCTGTCTAACGCGAAATAACTTGCATTTTCCTTGGCATCATCGAGAAGGTTGGCCTGTTTCTGCATCGAAAGAGGAAGAAGATAGATAGAATTAAAAAGAGCAATTCCGGCGGTGAGAACACCGACCACAAAGGAAATGGAGAGATTTTTAATCGGAGACACTCCAAAAGAGCGCATCACAACCATTTCTGAATCACTGCTGAACCGTGCATGCGTTATCAGCACAGCCAGATAAACCGTAAGAGGCAGCATGAAAACAGACATATTAGGAATGGACAGAAGCAATATCTGCGAGACCAGAGACGCCGGGATATCACCCTTTGTTGCACGGGTCAAAATCTGTACAAAGCTCTGACACAGAAACACAGCCGTCAGGATCACAAACAGAGACAACTGAGTTTTTACAATCTCTTTAAATATATATCGCGATAAGATCAAATGAAATCCTCTTACATCAAAGCTTTATCTTCATCGGCTATATTTTAAGACATACCGGCATTTTTTTAAACAACCGCAGTTAATGACAGGCACAGGGTTCACAGAAGCAGAAGCTGTTCGCCAAATATATCAGCGAAGTTCCGCACTATGCCATATAATACTGTTAGTTTCTGAACTGTCGAAACTAACAGAAAATAACAGGTTTCAAATCTTCAATATCAGTGAATGAATGTCGGTAGCGCTGTAAAGATATTCATCTTGAACAGTTTCTGCCTGGAAAAGCGGACTATGAATAAATGCGAATTCTATATTTCTGAAGGATGCACAATCCAGAATTTTTTTACAACAGTAGCGGCACAGATTACAGCAGACGTGCACCGCCGGTACTACAGAAGTTTCGGGAAAACTCTCGTAATCTGCAAAGATCCGGTCTCTTTATCAAAAGAAATATGGAAAGTTCCGGGTTTCATTCCCTGTGCAACCGCCGGCACCCCCTGTTATGAAGAAGCACCGGTCGTAATATCCGATCACTGGATAAAAGGATACGGAATCATAGTAAACACCGACCTTGAACGAAGTTCATACAGTCCGGACGAACTGTCGTGCAGCATACTGATCGATTTCACGCTTAAATCAGTTCAGGATATTCTCGCAAGCTGCAGAAGCAGATACCGCCAGTTAAAAAACGGCGGCATACAGATTGAATCAATCAGGATAGACTGAACTAATTATTTATCCGAAGAACCGGAACTGTCATCCTGATTATTCTGTACAGACTTCTTTACACCTGGTTTTACTCCGTCTCTGGTATTCAGTTCTGCAACTTTTGCATTCAGTTCTGCGATTTCCTTTTCAAACAAATCGTGAAGTTCCTGGGTACGGTTACGAACCTCCTTAAGATCATTCTTATTTTTCATATCAAATTCAGGATATCTTATAGGCTCGAGATATTTAATGATAAGATGTCCGTTGTTCCAGCGGTTCATATCAAACTCATCAAAATAGGTTGAAGCAACCATAGGAACGAGCGGAACTCCGGCTCCTGAAGCTGTTACAAGAGCACCGGGCTTAAATTTACCAAGTCCTTTTCCCTTTGAACGGGTTCCCTCCGGAAAAATCCATATTGAATATTTGCCTTTCCTGAGATTTTCTGAAACCTTGTCCATCGTTTCCATGGCTTTCTGCTTATTTTCACGATCAAGCCGAATGCTTCCAGCCAGAAAGAAAATGATTCCGAAAAGAGGAACCAGGACTAGACTCTTCTTGCCTATGGCTACAACGCCCGGGCGAACACCTTTGGCAAGAGCCACTATATCCCAGTTGCTCTGGTGATTTGCAGCATAGATGGCATTAGGCACATCCTTAAGGAAGTCAGCTTCCTCAACATGCACCTTCAATCCCACTATTCTTGAAGCAGGGGCCAGAAGATACCTTGATACAACGTAGGTATTTTTAGGGTTAAAAGGCCGGCACAAACAAATAACCAGTGCTATAAAAAAACTAATGATGCCTAAAACCAGCAGCACCAAAATTCTGCAGTACTTTAACACTTTAAACCTCCAGTGACCGTTCTGATTCGCTTCTTTCCTCTTCGGAGAAGATCACTTCTATATTGTCAACACTCTGCAATCCCCGAGGGAGTCTCTGTCCCTTGCTTGCTCCATCACCGAAATACTTTTCCAGTTCATCCTTTTTCAGGGTAAGCTTGCGCTTGCCCGCAAAAATCACAACAGTTGCATTCTCATTCAAAAGAACAACCCTGGTAACATACTCCGATCTGTCTGCCACAACCTTGCCCGGAATAGCGATAAGTCTTCCGCCTTTTCCTTTTGCAAGACGGGGAACATTTTCAAGCGGCGACAGAAGCATCCGCCCGGTCGATGTAACAGCCAGCACTCGTGTATGAATTTCAGAATTAAACCTTACAGGAGGCAGAACAACACCGCCCTCCGGCACTGACAGAACAGACTTACCCTTTCTGTTTGCTCCTAGCATTGTACCAAGAGACGTTATAAATCCATACCCTGCATCTGAATAAATCAGGTATAAGTCAGCCTCGTCACCAATCATCATACCGGCGACCTGGTCACCGGGTTCAAAGTCAAACCTTCCGGTAAGAGGTTCACCCTTTCCTCTGGCGGAAGGAAGCGTTGACGGATCAAGACTGTATGTTCTGCCAAGCTTCGTGATAAACACAAGTTCCTGATTGGATCTGCCTACTGTTGAAAAAGCAAAACCGTCACCGGTCATATAATTCAGACCCTTTGCATCAACATCTGAACCTTTTGCCGCTCTTATCCAGCCCTTTTCAGAAAGAACAACTGTAAGGATCTCCGACGGAACAAGTTCCTTTTCACTAATGACCTTTGCCTCGTCTCTTACTGCCAGTCTGCTCATCCGATCATCACCGTAGTCCTTTGCACACTGAAGTATTTCCTTTTTGATGAGAGCATTGAACTTCTTTTCCGAATTCAGATACCCGTCCAGTTTTTCTTTTTCCTCAAGAAGTTCCTTCTGCTCGGCTCTGAGTTTAAGATCAACAAGCCGTGCCAGCTGACGCAGTTTTGTTTCAAGAATATATTCCGTCTGCTGCTCATCCAGAGCAAACCTCTTCATCAGTTCAGTTTTCGGGTCATCCGAAGTGCGTATAATTCTGATGACTTCGTCAATGTTTAAAATAGCAATAAAAAGACCGTCGAGAAGATGCAGCCGCAAGTTAACTTTCTCAAGTCTTGATTTGATTCTGCTCCTGACAGTGTCTTTTCTGAATGTCAGCCATTCCGCAAGGATGTCCTTAAGCGGATACACCTTCGGTCTGCCGTCAAGTCCGATAATATTCATATTGACCTGGTAGTTTTTCTGCAGGTCAGTTGTTGCAAAAAGATGAAGCATCATCTTATGAATATCAACACGGTTGGACCGGGGAACTATAACAAGTCTGCAGGCATGATCATAATCGGATTCATCCCTGACATCAGACACGAGAGTAAACTTCGCCTGCCGTCCGTTTCCTTCCATCAGATCGGCTATCTGCTTGACTATAGTTGATGATGACGCCTGATAAGGAAGATTGGTCACCACCACATTGCCGTTTTCAACCACATAGGTCGCGCGCATTTTCAAACTGCCGCGGCCGGTGGAATAAATCTGGAAAAAATCATTTGAAGAAGTAATGATCTCGGCATATGACGGATAATCAGGAGCGGGAACAAACTTCATCAGTTCTTCCAAAGTGATGTCAGGGTTATCAAGCAAAGCCACGCACGCATTAGCAAGTTCCCTTGCATTATGCGGAGGGATACTCGTAGCCATACCCACCGCTATACCCACAGATCCGTTCAGCAGTACATTAGGCAGAAGCGAAGGCATGAACTTTGGTTCATTAATCGATCCGTCAAAATTCGGCTGCCATTCCACCGTACCGAGTTCAAGTTCCTTAAGAAGAACATCTGCAAAACTGGTAAGGCGCGATTCTGTATAACGCATTGAGGCAAAACTTTTAGGATCGTCTTTCGATCCCCAGTTTCCCTGCCCATCAACAAATGTATACCGGTATGAAAAAGGCTGGGCCATAAGGACCATTGCCTCATAGCATGATGCGTCACCGTGAGGATGAAACTTACCTATAACCTCACCTACGGTTCTTGCTGATTTACGAAATGGTGAATCCGGACGCAGACCGAGATTATGCATTGCATAAATAATTCTGCGCTGTACCGGCTTAAGACCGTCACTGATATGAGGAAGGGCTCTGTCTGTAATTACCGACATTGAGTAATTAAGAAACGCCTGCTCGGTAAAAGAATGAAGTTTTATAAATTCATTGCCGTTTGAATCTAATTCAATATCTTCCATTGCTGTTAATTTCTATCTGCTTCTCAAAATTTTTGTGATTATATCATAGCTTTAAAAATGTTCGCGACAAAGTCTGTGCTTCAGACAGAACGGGCTGAAAAGGGATCTGGAACGGTGAATTTCTACAGGTGCATAAGAGGCATAATCTGACGGCATCCTGTATCGCCGCCGGTAATCTGCCCCACCCTTACATTGAAATACTTCTCCAGAATATCAGGAACTATAACCTCCTCGGCGCTCCCGTAAATAAACGGTATGCTTTTTGACATAATAAGCGCATCAGACCTAAGTACGAGAGGAAGATTCGGATTATGGGTGATAAGAACGATACTTCCTCCTTTTTCTGCAAATGAGCACAGGATATCTGTTAATTTAATCTGGTTGGCAAAATCAAGGGCGCTGTCTATTTCATCAAGGATCAGAATTTTCCGCTCACCAACCATTGCTCTGGCCAGCTGCACAAGCTTAAATTCACCTCCGCTGAGGGTTGTAATCAGTCTGTTCGACCAATCACCTATACCGATGCGATTCAGCACATCCTCAGTTGAAGAAATCTCTCTTTTACCCGGAACCCCCATAATACCGAGCCACGGGAACCACCCGGTAAGAACAAATTCAAGCACGGTATACGGGTAGACGACAGAGGAATTCTGAGCAACCAGCGACATGACAGAAAAAAGTTTACGACCCGAAAAATCCCTGAAATTTCTTCCATCTATAAGAATGGTTCCGCCTAAAAGCATGTCGGGATTGGTAAAAATCGACATCAGTGATGATTTTCCGCAACCGTTGCTGCCCAGCACCGCCAAAATTCCGCTGCGCTGCAGATGAAAATCAATACCCTTCTGAAGAGGCTCGTTCGCTTTCCATCCATAGGAAACATTTTTAAACTCGAGCACGGTGCAGCCTCCCGAAATTTCTGCATAGAATCAAAACGAACACAGGAGCTCCGATCAGTGATGTAACTATGCCTACAGGAATTTCATATGTGAACAGATTTCTGCACAGCAAATCCACTCCAAGAAGAAACAAGGCCCCCAGGATCATGGATGATGGTATCAGCATACGGTGACGGACGCCGATAATCATTCTGGCCATATGAGGAATGATCAGTCCGATCCACCCTATCATACCGACCTTTGCAATATAAACTCCGCATATAATCGAACAAACGGCTATTACTGCATAGCGCAGTCTGACCGCCGGAACTCCGAGTCTTGCCGCATCATCCTCGCCAAGACTTATCACATCAAGAGCATAACCCATCTTCCATAAAAGAAATGATGCAATTCCGAGCACCGGAGCTAGGATCAACAAATCATCAAATGTTATTCTCGTCATTGATCCGAAAAGGAAAAAGAGAATGGAGGGGAATTCATCGGCTCTGGGGTTAAACGCGCAGATCATCTCAACAATTCCCGAAAAAAATGCAGAAACAACAATACCTGCAAGCACCAACACCAGCAGAGATCCGTGCTCGGATCCGGCTATGGCTGTAATAAGCACTGCGGCAAGAACAGCAGATATACCAAAACCGAAGGCACAGGCAAAAACCGCAGCTGATCCGCATCCGCAGATAAGAGCGACCGAGGCTCCGCATGCCGCTCCGCTGCTTACACCGAGTATATCGGGAGAAACCAGAGGGTTGTTAAAAATACTCTGCATGACCGCCCCGCACAGACTTAGCGCGGCCCCTGTGCAGACTGCTCCCAGAAGACGCGGAAGTCTTATATCAAGGATCACCATTCTCGCATCCTCGCTTCCGCCGCCAAGAAATATATTCAGTATTTCCGTAAAACTGATACTGTACGATCCCATGCCAAGGTACAGAACACCTACAGCGAAAAGAACAGCTGTCAGAAAGCCAAGTCTTACTGCAAAATTCATAAAAATCAAAAACCAGAAATTTCCAAATCTATTCCAGGCTTTGCTGATAACAGAGCCAGTATTCTGTTAAGCCGCCCGAATGCAACATTTTCCTCTGCCCTGACAATAATTCTTGTCCGGGAATAAGACGGGATGCGTCCGGACAGTTCATCTTCACTGACTGGATGACCGTCATACTCCAGAGAGCCGTTTTCATACAGGACAAGGACTAAGGCTTCTTTTTCCGGACTGCTGTCTGCGGACTCCTGCATTTGAACAGACGATGACCGGACAGACATGGAGATCGCCGGCATGGCAATCATAAAAATCACAAGAAGCACAAGAATGACGTCTATGAGAGGAACCACATTTATGTCATTTCTAAACTCATTTTCTGGCTCATGATGGAATTTATAGCTCATCAGACTTCAACCTGTACACTAAAAGTTTATGATATACGGCTGCCAGAGCATTGATTTGCTCCCTGGTCTTTCTTAATTTTCCTGCGAAGATGTTGTATGCAAAAACTGCAGGAATAGCAACCATGAGACCAATGGCTGTCATAACAAGAGTTTCACCTATGGAGCCTGAAATCATAACCAGCGTAGGTTCAGACGCCGAAGCAGAAAAATCGGACAGAACATGATAAATTCCAAGAACCGTACCGAGAAGACCGATGAACGGAGCTACTGAAGCTGTCAGTGCCAGCATTGTCTGTCCCGGATCAAGTTTTGAACACAGAATACCTGCCTCATGACGCAGCATGTCAGCCATAAATTCGTCCTTGCGTTCGTCACTTAAACTCAACAGATTAATTTTTGCCCATTCAAATGCACCCGCCACCAGCAGGTTGACCAGAGGACTTTTGTCATTGCGTGCATAGTCGGAAATGCCGTCGTAACCCGGAACTTCCGCCCATTTAGTTTTAACACGGGAAAAATCTCTTTCAAAAAGAAACAAATTCAAAGCTCCGGTAAAAATAATATACCAGCTTACAACGGATAAAACTGAAAGGATCCCGAAAATACACCAGCTTAAAGCCGAAAAATTATCAAACATACCAATTCCTGAAAAGGCTTCAAGACACAAGAATACTGTTCTGAATAAAGCGAAAGTCAGAATTCGTGTGCCTGCAGGATTCTAAACACCGACATGCACAGAAAACAGCAGTCTGAGTCTGTTGCTAAAAAGAACATCCTGTATTATATGAATGCAAACGGACAAAATGAAGAAAAAGTAGAAACTGACATTTTCTCTGGCTCCTAAATGCGCAGGACTGCGATAGTTTCCTGAAGCATGTCAGGCCGCCGGACTGCTTCCGCCCTGCTGTTCCCTTCACAGGCTCTGACACTTTCCCGGGATGATTTTCCTTTAACTCCGTAATTGCAGCCGGACTCCATTCATTAAAGATTTGCCTGAAATTCACTTTTTTTGCCGGAGCTTCGCAAAGTGCACCCGGATCAGTCATTTCTCAGTACATCAAACAGCAGACGCCTGACTGTTCAAATCTGAAAAGGATACGTATTTTTCACCAGTATTATCAAACCTGTATAGCGGAATTTTGCGGCACGGATGGACAAAAACAGTTAAAACATGAAAAATCCGGAGAATTGTATATTTTTTAAACATTTCTTTTATAAAATAAAAAAAAATGTTTAAAAAAATAAATCGATGTGTATAATACTACTTGCTTGCGGATGCAGGGGTGTAGCTCCAATGGTAGAGCGGAGGTCTCCAAAACCTTAGGTTGTGAGTTCGAGTCTTACCACCCCTGCCATTTCTATTTCTGCATGAGCATTATCTTCTAATTTCTAAAACATCATTTTATCTCTTGTCTTCCCATAAGATTTAGGATCATTGATTTTTACCATTAAAAATAGCATAATTCCTAGGACGTGCAAACGTCAGATCTGCATTCACTTAGCCTAATACTGCTGGAAACAACCATCAGTTGCAAGGGTGCATAATCCGCTAACTAACAGGAAAATGCGATGACAAATCCTCTCTACAAAAGAAATATCATTTCGATTTCCGAACTTAACCGATCAGAACTTGAGCTTGTTCTCAGGACAGCCAAAAGACTTAAGGAAGAGCCGAATCATACACTGCTGGCCAACCGTGTGGTTGCCAGCCTTTTTTTTGAAGCGTCAACCAGAACAAGACTGTCCTTCGAAACAGCCATCCAGCGTCTCGGCGGTTCAGTCATAGGCTTTGCCGATGCCAACAACACATCCATGGCAAAAAAGGGAGAAACTCTGGCTGATTCCATAAGAATCATCTCAAACTTCGCCGATGCAATTGTTATGCGCCACCCAAGAGACGGTGCGGCAAGGCTTGCCACTGAATATTCAAAGGTACCCGTAATCAATGCCGGCGACGGTTCAAACCAGCACCCGTCCCAGACTTTACTTGATCTTTTCACCATATATGAAACCCAGAAAGTATGTGACAATCTTAAAATAGCATTTGTCGGTGATTTGAAATACGGCCGTACAGTTCATTCTCTGGCTCAGGCTCTCAGTCTGTTCAATGCAGAAATGTTTTTTGTTGCACCGGATGCTCTTGCCATGCCGGACTACATGCTTGAGGAACTCTACAACAAGAACATCAGATATTCGATGCATAAGAACCTGGAATCACTTATTCCGCAGCTTGATATTCTGTATATGACCAGAGTTCAGAAGGAGCGCTTCGAGGAAAGCGAGTATCACTCTATTGCATCACAGTACGTTCTGTACCCTGAAATGTTCACCAAGGCCAAGCCGAATCTCAAAATTCTTCACCCTCTTCCAAGAGTGGACGAAATTGATCTGGAAATGGACAATACTCCATATGCATATTACTTCCAGCAGGCTGAAAACGGTGTATACGCCAGAGAAGCACTGCTGTCACTTGTTCTAAACGAGGAGGTTTAAAATGGCAAAGATGCAGGTAGAAGCCATAACCAACGGCTCCGTAATCGATCATATTCCGGCCGGTCAGGGTATAAACATCCTCAAGCATTTCAAAATGCTTGACACTCAGCGAACAGGAGCAAAGATCACGGTAGGTTTCAATCTCCCGTCAAAGACCCTGGGTTTTAAGGATCTAATCAAGGTAGAAAACAAGCAGCTGAATCAGGATCAGGTAAATCAGCTGGCCATACTTGCTCCCGGAGTAACCGTCAATATCATCGAAGACTCAAGGGTGGTGATGAAATACCGTCCTGAAATACCGGAACACATAAGCAATGTGTATAAATGTCCTAACAGCAACTGCATATCAAATTTCGAGCACGTATCAACAACCTTCTATGTATTAAGAAGGGCTACCGGTCTGAAACTGAAGTGCAAATACTGCGAAAAGACTTTCGACAAGGATGTTGTGGGTCAGACTCTCAATTCCAGATAGGAATACTCTCTGATTACACTTTTGCAGGCAAATCATGTCATCTGCACTGTATCCCGGTGCGGATGATTTTTTTTGGGAAAACAGCATACATTTCCTGCAATTAAGAAACAGTTTTACGATTCCTGCAAAAACATTCCGTAGACACACACAAAAAAAAGAATCCCGGCATCATGCCGGGAAACAAAATAAGAATTACGGTAATGAAAGGATGCGATCAATGGAAACCGACGTTACGCAAAGCGTTGTCATCGGCGGATCCTTCACGCAGTTTAATTGCAAGACGAACCTCATTCTGAGAATCTGCAAACTTGAGTGCATCCTCATAACGAATAACACCGGCAAAGTACAAATCAGTAAGAGACTGGTCAAAGGTTATCATACCCTGTTCTCTTGAGTCGCGCATTACTGTCTTGAGTCTTTCAAGTTCGCCCTTGAGAAGAATATCCTGAACAATAGGTGTACCAATCAGAATCTCAAACACGGCACGCCTGCTCTTGCCATCCTTTGTAGGGATCAGCTGCTGGGCGACTACGCCCTTCAGGTTGAAGGAGAGATCAAAAAGAAGCTGACGGTGCTTGTTCTCAGGAACCAGGTGCATGATACGTTCAATAGCCTGGTTAGCATTGTTGGCGTGCAGAGTCGCCATACAAAGATGACCGGTTTCAGCAAATGACAGTGCGAACTGCATGGTTTCCATGGAACGAATTTCGCCGATAAGAATAACGTCCGGAGCCTGACGCAGTGCTGATTTCAGAGCTGCATCAAAAGACTCGGTATCTACACCGACCTCACGCTGGGTGATGATTGATTTCTTATGATTGTGAACATATTCAATAGGATCTTCGATGGAAAGAATATGACCTTCAGTATTGGCATTACGGTAGCCGATCATAGCCGCCTGTGTAGTAGACTTACCTGCACCGGTCGCACCTACGAAGAGAATCAATCCGCGCTTGAGCATAACAAGATTTCGAAGAATTTCAGGAATCTGCAGCTGTTCAATTGTAGGAATTTCAGTAACAATTCGACGAAGAACAATACCAGGCATGCCGGTCTGCATAAAGCAGCTTACACGGTAACGTCCCAAAACAGGTCGCTGAATAGCAAAATTGGCTTCAAATGCCTTTTTAAACAAATCCTCAAGATCCTGACGACCATAGAAGCATTCATTCATAAGGGTCATAACCATCTTGTCATCCAGGATGACTTTATCAATTTTTTCTATTTTTCCATTTACCTTCATGGAAGGCTCAAGTCCGCAGGTCAGGAAAAGGTCCGAACCTCCGCGCTCGTTCATAATGGCCAGATACTTATCTATCTGGAATGCACCATCGTACATCATAGTTGGTTGTTCCTTTAATTAAATGGTTGTTGGATCCTTGGCCACTGCACGAGCTTCCTGAGCAGAAACCACACCGCTTACAACAAGTTTCTTGAGACATGCGTCCAAAGTCTGCATTCCCTGAGCTGCACCGGTCTGTATTGATGAGTACATCTGAGCGATTTTATCCTCACGGATCAGGTTTCTGATGGCCGGCGTACCAATCATTATTTCATGAGCAGCAACACGTCCGCCCTGCAGTCTCTTAAGCAGGGTCTGAGATATTACGGCATTCAGAGACTCTGAAAGCATGGAGCGAACCATACCTTTTTCCGCACCAGGGAACACGTCAATAATACGGTCGATGGTTTTTGAAGCTGAGTTTGTATGCAGTGTTCCAAACACGAGGTGACCGGTCTCGGCGGCGGTCAGAGCCAGACGAATGGTTTCAAGGTCACGCAATTCGCCCACCAGTATGATATCAGGGTCTTCACGAAGTGCCGAACGAAGAGCGTTGTTGAAGGAGTGTGTATCGCGGTGAACTTCACGCTGGTTTACAAGACAGTTTTTGGAAACATGCACGAATTCGATAGGATCCTCAATTGTAAGAATATGTTCGTGAAATGACTCATTCACATAATCAATCATGGCCGCCAGAGTCGTTGATTTTCCGGAGCCTGTAGGACCGGTAACAAGAACAAGGCCGCGAGGCGCTTCAGAAATCTTTTTGAAAATCGGAGGACATTTCAAATCCTCAAGAGAAAGAACCTTACTAGGAATTGTACGGAATACTGCACCGATACCGCGGTTCTGATGGAACACATTAACACGGAAACGGGCCACACCCGGAAGCGCAAAGGAGAAGTCAACTTCGAGATTATCTTCGAGTTCCTTACGCTGCTGGTCGTTCATGATATCGTAAACCAGCTTAAAGACAACCTTATGCTCCATTGGTTCAAGCTCCAACTTTCTCATATCACCGTCGATACGAATCATCGGCATCATTCCGGCTGAAAGATGCAAGTCGGAAGCATTGTTTTCCACACTGTATTTCAGTAAGTCTGTTATGTCTATACTCATTTAAAGCTCCACTCTAGAGTTTATCTACTGTCCATCCCTAGACATTTTTTTTTTATTATAATGACACCAGCAAAAAAACTTTGTGCCAAAATACAATCAGCGCAGCTGCAAAGCGCAAATTTGGTAAAGTACACTGCCGATCGCTGTCTATCCGAAGACCAAGGCAGTTTTCTAGTGTTAACTGCATAATTTTAAAAAATGTACACGATTTTTGATATATATTAGTATCTATATTACGACACAGATAACGATTTACATCACAGCTTTACCGAAAATATACGGTACAGCAGGCTGGTAATGAAAAGATATAATTGAAGAAACCCGGTGAATTTCACCCGGAATTACCGTAGGCATCAACTGTTTGATAAAGAAGGTAAAATGTCAATCAAGGAAAACTTAAACAGCGTCCTCTCCCAGATAGAGGAGTATCGCCAAAAATATAACGTGCAGCAAAAGGTCGAGCTTCTGGCTGTCAGCAAGACAAAACCGTATGAAGATGTTCTTGAAGCGTATCAGGCTGGACAGAGAATGTTCGGAGAATCTTACGCACAGGAGGCTTGCGAGAAAATAGACAGATTCAAAGACAGCGGGATCAGAGATATCTGTTGGTACTTCATCGGTCCCCTGCAGTCAAACAAAACGAGATCCGTCGCCGAAAGATTTGACTGGGTTTTAAGCTGTGACAGGGAAAAGATTGCAAAAAGACTGAACGATCAAAGACCTGCAGGAATGCGCCCGCTTAATATATGCATACAGGTCAACATATCCGACGAGGAGCAGAAAAGCGGAATAGAGGAGAATGAAATTCTTAGTCTTGCCTCGCTGATTTCAAATCTTTCGAATCTTAAGCTCAGGGGACTGATGGGTATTGCCCTAAACACAGACAACCAGGATATTCTCAAAGATGAATTCATGAATCTTAGAAGAATTTTTGAAAACATGAAGAAAATATACCCGTGCGTAGATACACTATCCATGGGCATGACAGCTGATATGGAGCCTGCTGTTGAATGCGGCTCCAATCTTGTTCGCATCGGAACCAGAATTTTCGGTGCAAGAAACTACAATAAGGACAATTGAAAATGGACAAACGTAAAATAACTTTCATCGGCGGCGGTAATATGGGTCGCGCTCTGGTCAGCGGGCTCATCGGATCCGGATATCCGAAGGATCTTATCACTGTGGCGGATCAGGACAGCGATAAACTGAAGCGTCTAGAAGCCGAACTTGGTGTAAATGTAACAACAGACAATACATCAGCAGCGTCACAGGCCAGTGTGCTCGTGCTTGCCGTCAAGCCTCAGGTAATAGCAGACATGCTCAAAACACTGACATCCGGCCTTGGAGGCATTGGTGACAGGCTGATCATATCAATGGCTGCCGGAGTTACCATCAACCGTATCAAGGAACTTACCGGCGGTCACGACCGCATCGTGCGTCTGATGCCTAATACACCAGCTCTGATAGGAAAGGGTGTTACCGGAATGTTTGCATCCTCCAGCGTATCAGCGGATGAAAAAGAATTTGCTGATTCCATTCTTAAAGCCGTAGGCCAGCGCGTGTGGGTAGAAAAAGAGGAGGATATGAATACTGTAACAGCAGCTTCAGGATCATCACCTGCATACTTCTTCCTGTTCATGCAGTATATGATAGAACACAGCATTGAGCTCGGTCTTACACCTGAGCAGGCTTATACTCTGGTAACGCAATCCGCTCTTGGTGCAGCCGAACTTGCCGTCAGAAGTCCTGGAGTATCACTTGAGACGCTGAGAGCCCAGGTTACATCAAAGGGAGGAACCACCCACGCTGCAGTAACAGCGTTTGAAGAAAAGAATCTTAAAAATGCAGTGGATGAAGCGATGGACGCATGCATCAGAAGAGCAAAGGAAATGGAAAAACTGTTCTAATCATCCCGCCCGGGCTGCGTTGCAGACTTCCGCAGGACCGGAGTGTAAAAGGAGGGGCAAATGCCCCTCCTTTTTTATCCGTAAATGCCTTACTTGTTTAATCACGAAATGATTACTGTTCCTGCAGATTCTGCGTCTGGGCGGAAGGTGCAGCATTCTTTTGTAAAATCGAATCGTTGATGCTGAAAATAGGAACAACCCCGGAAGCATCGCCCATAACAGTCTGAGGAACAGAGCCGTTCCATTTTTCTGCAATAGTCAGGGCGACCAGCTCTTTGTTGGCTTTCAAAGCCTCTGCCTTAAGTTTGATCGCATTCGCTTCAGCCTCAGCCTGAACTTTTATTGCATATGCTCTTGCATCAGCCTCAAGCTTCTTGGCCTTATTTGCGCTCTCAGCTCTTGCTACAAGCTGCTGAGACTCGATTTCAACCTTTTGCAGTTCGTTCTTAGCTTTCTCCACCTCCTGCTTTTTCTGGGCCGTCTGCTCAATTATGTTCTCGTATGAACGGGAGAAATTAACATCCTCAATCTGCACGGAAAGAACAACTATCGGATAATCCTTAAGCTGCGCCTTTATATTTGTATCAAGTTCATGACTGAGATCACTTCGTTTCTGCACTATTGTCTGAGATGTATAATGACCGAACAGAATTTTTGACGTCTGCTGAATAAGTGGCGAGACAACAGTATAAAAAATAGTGTCGTTAACACCGAAGTGCTTGTATACATCCTCAATCTTTGAACCGTTGTACTGCCATGTGACCGATATTCTGTATGACTCAATAATCTGCTGATCATATGAATACGCACTCAGCACATTGTTTCTGCCGTCACCGAACATTGTCTTCTGCACGCGTACACTGTATTTGTGCACCCGCTGAACTCCGGGCACGACAAAATGAAGACCGGGTTCAAATGTACTTGATACCTCTCCGAAGGTTGTAACTACTCCCTTCTCACCCTCATCAACAACGATAACGGAATTGCTAATCACCATTGCTACAAACAGCAGAACCGCCACCGCTATCCCAATCTTATACTGTTTATTCATAACATATCCCAAAGTAAAAAAATCAATCGTCACTAGTTTCTAACTGCAGTGCCGCCATGTCAAATCTGCAGGTTAAAAACTATGTTTTCGATCATACGATTCTTAAGCAAATTTCCAGATGACAGAATAATCTTCTGAAATCAGGACGGCACGGACGTGCATTTTCATGCTGTCAGAGAATTCTCACTGTTAAGTCCATCACAGATATTATGATATAATGAGCAGGCGGCGGCAGTGAACTGCCGCCTCGTTTCACGGCACCAGCAGTTTTGAAGGTAATACCTCACGCCGTTGCAGACAAATCAATACCGAATCAATCCAAAACAGTGGAGGAACAATGTACGGTCTGCCGTTTTCAGTTTTTTTTTACGGATGGCTCGTTAACATACTTATTGCCGTATTCATTTTTAGAATATGGTGTCAGGCATGCAACGTAAACATCTATAATCCCATAGCATCGGTTATTCTCAATGCCACAAGACTTCCAGTCAGGTTTCTGGGCAACAAGGTCATCAACGGGGTCAATCTGTCTGCAATGGCAGCGATAGCTGTTTTACTTGCTTTTAAATATATCGGAATCTATACGCTGCTTGATATTCCGTTTGACGAAATGTTTCATCCTGTTTATGTAGTATTCAAGCCGCTCGTCTTCATCATAAGATATACCGGTGCTATATTTCTCCTTGTTTTAGTCATTGATGCACTGCTTTCATGGTTTGGAGCGAATACTGTGTCACAGTTTACAAGACCGCTGACCGCTCCTATCAGCGAGGTTTTGAGAAAATTCATTCCGCCTATCGGCATGATTGACATCAGTTTTATCATTCTTCTCATACTGCTCCAGCTTGCCGATTACCTGGCATGTCAGATGCTGTTTAAGATTTCTCCGGATATGGCCGGTTTTCTGTGGACTCTGATCATATGATGAACCAGGAATTAACCTTAAGAATAGTAGTCCAGCCCAAGTCATCACGGGATGAATTTGTAGGATGGCTGGATGATGAAATCAAGATAGCTATAACGGCTCCTCCGGTAGACGGCAAGGCAAATGAACATCTCAGAAAGTTTCTGTCTAAACAGTTTAAGACGGCTCCCAGTAATATAGAAATCATAAGGGGAACCACCGGCAGACACAAGACTGTAAAAATATCAGGCATCAAGAACGAACCTGAAGAATTTCAGAGATTAATTGAGCAGAAGAACGAGAATTCTGACAAATAAAAGCGGCATTTCTGCAGCAGGCTGTTTAAAAAATGTGTTTTCTGCACGGCATGGGGTATAATCTGCCTTAAATAAACAACACCGATACTTATCATCAGTGAAGCCAGTAAACAGTAATCATCCTTCTGCAAAGAGGAATTAACATTTTCAGCATAACATTCTACGGAATTATACAATGGAAAAAACATTTGATTCTCAAGCCATAGAACAGGCTATATACAAGGAATGGGAGGAGAAGGGCTACTTCAAGCCTTCCCGTGACAGAAATGCAGAACCGTACTGCATTATGCTTCCTCCTCCTAACGTTACCGGAAGTCTGCATATGGGACATGCGTTCCAGCAGACAATCATGGATACACTGATCCGATATAACCGCATGCTTGGAAAGAACACACTCTGGCAGGCAGGAACGGACCATGCCGGCATAGCCACTCAAATGGTGGTGGAGCGTAAGATTGCCGCGGAAGAAGGTAAAACCCGTCATGACTACGGACGCGAGGCTTTTATCGACCGTGTATGGAAATGGAAGGGCGAATCCGGCGGTACAATTACCAGGCAGATGAGACGTCTCGGAGATTCTGTTGACTGGAGCCGCGAGCGCTTCACCATGGATGAGGGTTTGTCAAAAGCAGTACAGGAAGTATTTATCCGTCTGTACCGTGAAGATCTTATTTACCGCGGCAAGCGTCTGGTAAACTGGGATCCCAAACTCCGCACCGCCATCTCTGATCTGGAGGTCGAGAACAGGGAAATAAAAAGCCATATGTGGCATCTGCGCTATCCTCTTGCAGACGGCAAAAAAACCGCGGACGGAAAGGACTACATTATCGTGGCAACAACCCGTCCGGAGACAATGCTCGGTGATACTGCTGTTGCAGTCAATCCTGAGGATCCCCGCTACCGCGATCTCATCGGAAGCAAGGTTGTTCTGCCGCTCGTGAACCGTCTGATTCCGATCGTAGGCGATGAACATGCCGACATGGAAAAAGGCACCGGCTGTGTAAAGATCACACCGGCACACGACTTCAACGATAACGAGGTAGGAAAACGTTGCGGTCTTCCAATGATCAATGTTCTGACGGAAGATGCCCATATCAGAAACAGTGCTGAAGTATTCACAACAAACGGCGAACCAAGCGACGTTTATTCCGATTATATTCCTGAGGAATACAGAGGTCTTGAGCGGTACGAAGCAAGAAAGAGCATAGTTGCAAAATTTGAAGAACTTAATCTTCTTGAAAAAATTGAAGATCACGTCATGATGCAGCCGTACGGCGACAGAGGCGGAGTTCCAATCGAACCGATGCTTACGGATCAGTGGTATGTCAGAGCCGGAGTTCTTGCCAAACCGGCAATTGAAGCTGTTGAAGACGGCAGGATCCAGTTCGTGCCAAAGCAGTATGAAAACATGTATTTTTCCTGGATGCGCAACATCCAGGACTGGTGTATATCCCGTCAGCTGTGGTGGGGACACCGCATACCGGCATGGTATGACGAATCCGGAAATGTCTATGTGGGAAGAAGCGAGGATGATGTCCGCAGCTTCTATAAACTTGACTCCGGTCTTAAACTCAGACAGGATGATGACGTACTTGACACCTGGTTCAGCTCCGGACTGTGGACTTTCTCGACACTGGGCTGGCCTGAAAACACCGAAGAGCTGAAAACCTTCCACCCTACTGATGTGCTGGTAACCGGATTCGACATTATATTTTTCTGGGTTGCCCGTATGATCATGATGACAATGCACTTCATGAAGGATGAAAACGGCAACAGCCAGGTACCTTTCAAAACAGTCTACGTGACCGGTCTCATCCGTGATGAGGAAGGTCAGAAGATGAGCAAATCAAAAGGAAACGTGCTTGATCCTCTGGATATGATTGACGGTATAAGCATCGATGCTCTCGTGGGAAAACGGACCGGAAACATGATGCAGCCGCAGATGGCGGAAAAAATAGCCAAACGCACCAGAAAGCAGTTTCCTGAAGGTATAGAAGCTCACGGAACCGATGCACTGCGCTTTACACTTGCAGCACTCGCCTCGACAGGCCGTGATATCAACTGGGATATGAAGCGTCTTGAAGGCTACCGCAACTTCTGCAACAAGCTGTGGAATGCAAGCCGCTACGTTCTGATGAATGCAGAAGGAAAGACTGTAACCGAACCGGACAGCAGTCTTCTTACCCTGGCTGATCGCTGGATCCTGTCAAAACTGCAGCATACAATCCGCACTGTAACGGAAAGTTTTGCCGCATACCGTTTCGATCTCGCAGCCTCAGCCATCTACGAGTTTATATGGAATGAATTCTGCGACTGGTACCTTGAGCTTACCAAACCGGTAATCTGGAAGGGAAGCGATGAAGAAAAGAATGCAACACTTCATACCCTGCTCACTGTACTGGAAAGTATGCTTCGTATGGCTCATCCAATAATTCCGTTTATAACAGAGGAAATCTGGAGAAACGTGGCTCCGCTCATCCGCAGTAACTGTAAACCTGAAGATACAATCATGCTTCAGCAGTACCCTAAGGTTGATGACAAACTGATCGATGACAGATCTGTAGAGCAGCTGGAGTTCATCAAGCAGCTTATAGTTAATGTAAGAAACATCAGAGCTGAAATGAAGGTAAGCCCTGCTGTCAAACTCAACGTACTGATCAAAGCTGCCGGAAATGATTCTGAGTCTGTACTGGAAAACCAGTCTTTCATCAAGGCACTGGCAAATCTTGATTCTATAACTCTGATAGATGACAGTTATGCCAAACCTCTTGCTGTAACCAAACTGGTAGGAGATTCTGAAATACTCGTTCCGATGGCCGGACTTATCGACAAAGATGCGGAGATCGAACGTCTCAGCAAGGAAGCAGAAAAACTGACGGCGGAATGCGACAAGATAAACAACAAACTGTCCAATCCTGCATTTGTCAGCAAAGCTCCTGCTCAGGTTGTATCTAAAGAGAAGACTCGATTGAATGAGCTTCAGACAAGTTTAGAAAAGATCAGAAAGCAGATAGACGAAATCAGCCGTCTTTAAAATGCATAATCTGAATGATAAAAAAAATCCCCGCAGGGGATTTTTTTTATCATAAAAGTCATCATCAACAAAATCATCTAAAGCCGGGTATCAGAAGATACCGACTTTTTACTTGTGCATGTGTTCATCCAACTGCTTCTTATTGTATCTGTATGCATCATCAGCAAGTCTGCGCATAAATTTCATAGATTCCTCGTCATTGAGAAGATCGGAGGATATGGATGTAAGCACATAGTATGGAAAAACAAGATCTCTTAATTCATAGTAATGATAAGTACTGCACTCTGAAAAATTTACACCGTTGTCCAGACGTTCAGCCTTTTTGCACAAAAGAAGTTTGCCCAGATTATCAAGATATTTGAATTTATCAGTATCCGTATAAATACCGATGGATGATGATATATAACCTTGGCGCTTTTTGTTTTCATAAAGAACACCTGTCTGCTGAGCCTCGGCATTATCCGTCTCATACGAACTTACAATCCACTCATCAAGAGGATTTGCGATAGGATCCTCATTGAGAAGATGCTTCGCCATTCTTTCAACCTCCTTGTCGGAAGGATTTGGAGTCAGGGCATATACCTGGGTAAACAAACTGCCGTTATCCAATTTTTTTACAAACCTGCCGTATACATTCTGCCTGACATCAGGCATATCAGAGGAAAAATCGCAATTATATACTGCGAACGAATCTGAAGTAACATTCTGCTCGCTGCACTTAAATTTTTTCGCCAGATTATCAATTTCTTTCGTAACATCATTATAGATGAAGCGCGACACAGCTATTTGAGCTGGGATCATAGGATTATCAAGAATCAGACTGTCAGCACGATAACTCTTATTCCAGTAGGCAGAAAAATCCTGCATATCAGAAGCGCATGCCGCACCGGCTGCCAGGGAAGCCAAAAGGAAAAACTGCTGAAATTTTTTCATAATCAACTCACTAAGCAAAAGCATTGTAAAACATTTTCAAACCTGTAACTATGAGAAGGATGCTGAAAATTTTCTTAAGCACCGTCTGATTAATCCTTCTGTTAACCCTTGCCCCGACAACAGCCATCATCATGGAAAACGGGACGATACAGGCTACAGCAGTAAGACATACCTTGCCCAAAGTTCCCGGAGGCACATTGGGATCAATTACGTCACCGCCAAAAAGAAGCATTGTTACAGCACCCGGAACTGCAATAAAAAGACCTATTGCAGATGCAGTTCCAATGGCACGTCTGGCCGGAATTGAACACATTGTAAGAATCGGAACGCTCAGAGTTCCGCCACCGATACCCAGCATTACCGAAAATCCGGAAATGAACAGTGCCAAAACCGTCTGCCATCCTGCAGAAGGCAGACTTTCAAAAAGAGGAGGAGATTTTGCTCTGAGAATTGTGTTCAGACCTGACGCCAGAAGAATCACACCGAAAAGAGCACTTAGCCACAATCCGCCAAACCGTGCAGAAAAAAGAGAACCGCCGATAACTCCCAGCAGCAGAATCGGTGCCCAGCGCTTAAGCAGGGAAATCTCCATATTATCGTTACGGTAGTGCGAAATGCATGAAGTCAGACTTGTAGGGATCATGCAGCCCAGAGACGTACTTGTTGCAAGCATTATCGCACTTTCAGGGCTCATGTTGAAAATACTGCCGAAAACAAAGTAGAGGACAGGCACAAAAATGATACCGCCTCCGATACCTAGCAGTCCCGCAAGAAAACCTGCAAAAATACCTGCAGCCGCCAGAATACCTATAACAGGCAGTATTGATAGAAAATAGTCAGATGTCATAAAAATTAAACTGGAGTCCCCGGCGACCATGCCGCACAATAGTGTTACAGAAAAATCAAATTTATGCTGTTTCAATTAAACATAATCTGTGCCCATGGTATTTTAGCTCCCTCTTTTTGTCAACTTCGGCGATTATCATATACTCTCTGACGTCCCGCACTCGTTTTACACAGCTAAATGAATGAACACTCTGCAAAAAAAACAATCTGAAAAGCATTGCTGTGATATTATACCCGCGACTGCTGGATGCCCCAAATCTACCGAGGATAAATAAAATGAACGTTATTTTCTGCATACTCAGAAGGGATGAATGGAAAACTGAAGCTGCTGTTGCAAAAAACGGAAAACTTTGCCGTTACCTGACAACAGATGAAAATGCATTATCCATAGAAACCGGTGTCAGGCCTGAAATAATTCAGGAAGAGGACGATTTCAGAAATGCATTGATGGAGGAACTGAAAGGTCAGGTTGTCTACACCTTTGACGGTCGTGAGCTTATAAAATTCATAAAGAAGCACAAGGAACAGGGTTCTGTACGCATAGCTGATCTCAAGCCGATGATTTCATCAATAAAAAAGCGCGATGTTTCAACGGCAAAATACGCTCTTGATCTTCTTGAATTTTCATACGATGAAAATATGTTCAGAGAAAACCTGCTTTTAGCGGATCTGCGTGCAGTTTCTATCCTTCACGGAAATCTGAACAGCAAAGGACAGATTCCGGAAATAAAGACTAAAGGAAACCGGGAATATCCTCTTAATCTACTGAGACTGATTTTTGGAACGGGACTAATTCTGTGCATTCTCATGCTGATATTGAATCACAGCTGACGATCTAAAAAGCCGCCAGAATATGACGGCTTCTCCATTGTAATGTCAGTCTGATTATATTTTCATAGTTCTTATGCCGTTCTGCTCTGCGGGACTGGCCTCCTTGCAGGCCCTGTCGCAGAACAAATCAATAAACATAAAGTAGAAACTGTATATGAAGAAAACACTTAAAGGTGCATTCAGCAGAGATGAAAGAACTATAGTCAGCGGTACAGGAAGATGAAGTGCTCCAATAAATCCAGCAGTTAACAGCAGATAGAAGAAACTTCCAAATCCTACAACAATACCGTAAAGTAAATACGGAATGAAATTAGCAATCTTTACGAAAGCTCTGAACGATAAAAAATACATGTTAATACGCAATGATTTAACGTCTTCAAACGTTAATACAATAAAAAACGGTACAAGCATGAAATACAGCATCACTAGAGTAAATACAATCAGCAGAACCATTGATGCAATAACAATCTGACTGAAAAGACGCAGAAGCAAATTCAGATCAATGCCAAGGGACGCTGAAATATTCTTCAGATCAGACGGATCAATTCTGCCGTTATGAGATATTATGTACTGCTGCAACTTTTGAAACATTTCCTTATTTTCTTCAGAAAACATACCCGAGTAGGAGCAGTAAACAACAAAAAGCAGGATTACAACAAAACACACAAGTGCAAGATAAAAATTTGACAGCAGCAGGCGTTTAAAATGAGGAGCTCTGAATCCGTAATAAAAACCAGGTTCCAGTCCGGATTTCTCTCTCGCACTATGCAAATTAATAATAATCGACCCGATTACAGGGAAAAAGAAAAGGTAGGCAATCAGACCAAGAGAACTCATAGAGCTGAGTAATGTCACCAATGCCGAGAAAACGCCGTAAAGGAGAATATTAGTCACTGTAGCTCGCGAATGGCGGCTCATGGATTTAAAAACTCCGGTAATCCAATAAAATGACTGTTCAATTGTCACCCTGTTTACTGTTCCGGTTAAAGAAAGTTTAATCATCAATAATCCTTACATTCAAATCTGCAAATCCTTAGGAATTTCAAAATTGCGTTTTTCCTCAGTTCCCGGCATTTCCACCGGTTCATAGCCAGTGAGTTCCTTGAGACGATCTACAACCTGCTCAATAAGTATATCAGGAGCCGATGCTCCGGCAGTAACGCCAACAGATAAAGGCTTGGTATCAAACCATTTTGCATCAATCTGACTGCCGTCATCCACCAGATATGCCTTGCAGCCGCACGATTCCGCCAATTCTCTGAGACGGTTTGAATTTGATGAATTGGTGGAGCCCACCACTATAAACATCTCCACCTCATGGGCAAGATTAAGGACTGCGTCCTGTCTGTTCTGGGTTGCATAACAGATATCATTCTTGCGGGGAGGATGAATATAAGGAAACAGATCATTCAGATGAGCGATGAGTTCCTTGCTCTCCATGATACTCAGAGTTGTCTGCGTAACATAATAAAGATTCATCGGATTTTTGATCTGCAGCCGATCTGCATCCTCTGCCCTCTCGACCAGATATATTCCTCCGTCAGGATTGTCATACTGTCCCAAGGTAGCCTCGACTTCAGGATGAAATCTGTGACCGATCATTATCACCTCTGCACCGCGTTTGGAAAGCGCCCGAACCTCAACATGAACCTTGCTTACCAGCGGACATGTGGCATCAAATACTCTCAGATTGCGTTTTTTGGCTTCAAATTCCACACTCATCGGTACACCGTGTGCTGAAAAAATCAGAATAGCTCCGTCCGGAACCTCGCTGATATCCTCGATAAAAACAGCGCCCTTCTGTCTGAGTGTTTCCACAACATAGCGGTTGTGAACAACCTCATGACGAACATATACAGGAGCTCCGAAGCGTTCAAGTGCCGTATCAACAATAGATATGGCTCTGGAAACTCCGGCACAGAATCCACGCGGATTCACAAGATAGATTTTATTTGTCATTCCTGTTCTCCTGATCCTTCTTTTCAAAAAATACGGTATAGACAAGCAAAAGAGCGACGCCGATGCATATGGCGCAATCAGCTATATTAAAAGCGGGATAGGTAAAAACTCCCCTGATATAAAAAAGGATAAAATCAATAACATATCCGTAATACAGCCGATCTATGACATTACCTACAGCACCGCCGCAGATGAGAGCCAGGCTGAGGCAATACATCCATTTTCCTCTGGGAGTCCGGTAGAGAGCAACTGTAATAAACACTACAGCCAGCAGAGCTATCCCTATAAACAGATATGCCTGCCACCCTCCGCTGTCGGACAGAAAGCTGAAGGCCGCACCCGTGTTGTAGACATGAACAAGAGACAGACATGGTATAAGTTCAACCGTGCCCTGATACGGTATATTGTTAATCACCAGCAGTTTGGTTAGAAGATCAAATGCTATTACCAGCAGTATTACCCACCAGTAAAAAAGACCGGTTCTTCCTAGCATAAAATAAAACCTGTAAACAAACAATTCAAAAAAGGATCCAATAAAGGATCCTCTCTGCAAACTATTAAACAAACTGCGTATGTATTAAGCGAAGCGGCGGATTTCGCCGTTACCTTCAATATTCTCTACGCAACGGTCACAAATCCCTTCTCTGCTCTTACCCACAGTATCAACATAGTGCCAGCAGCGCTCGCACTTCTGATGAGATGAAGCGGTTATTCTTACTCCGAGACTCCCTATTTCGGTACTTTCTGCATCTGAAGGGAATTCTGAAACTCTGCTAACGGCAGCCCTTGATGTGATAAGAACGAAACGCAGTTCATTCTCAAGTTTCTGGAGTTTTTCAAACAGACCGTCATCAGTGCAGAAAAGTTCTACCTCCGCCTGGAGCGAACCGCCGATGATCTTGCTGTTACGTGCATTCTCAAGCTTCTTGTACACTTCATCACGGACCTTCTGAATGTCCACCCAGTAATCAGAATTCATCTGTTCATCGCCATTCATAGGGAACAGTCCGTCATACCATTCTTCAGTAAAGACGAAACGGGAACGTTCACCAGGCATCTGCTGCCAGATTTCATCGGCAGTAAAACTCATAATAGGAGCCATCCAGCGAACCATTGCCTCACAGATGAGATAAAGAGCGGTCTGGCAGGATCTGCGCGCCACACTGTCTTTCTTCGCTGTATACTGACGATCCTTTATGATATCAAGATAGAAGGAGCCCATATCAATAGAGCAGAACTTCATGAGTTTCTGAACCACCTGATGGAAATCATAGTCTTCGTAGGCCTTCAGCACATCCTGCTGACAGCGCCATGCACAATCAACAGCCCAGCGATCAAGTACAACCATGCGATCCGCAGCAACAGCATCTTTTGCAGGATCAAAACCGTTAAGATTGGCAAGCAGGAACCGCGCCGTGTTGCGTATACGGCGGTATGAATCTGCTGAACGCTTGAGGATCTCGTCAGATACAGTCATTTCTCCGCTGTAATCATTCGAGGCAACCCAGAGACGCAGGATATCTGCACCGAGCTTCTTGATAACATCCTGCGGACTTACCACATTGCCTATGGATTTACTCATCTTGCGGCCCTGACCGTCAACGGTAAAGCCGTGAGTAAGAACCTGCTTGTACGGCTTCCTGTCATTTATCGCAAGAGAGAGCATAAGAGATGACATGAACCAGCCGCGATGCTGATCAGATCCCTCAAGATACATATCTATCTCACTGCCGGCATATTCCTTGCGCTTAGCGACAACAGAAGTATGAGTGGATCCTGAATCAAACCATACATCTAGGGTATCAGGAACCTTTACATAGCGATCTGCTTCATCACCCAGCAGCTCCTTAGGATCAAGATCCCACCATGCCTGAATACCCTTCTTTTCAACCCGCTTTGCAACCTCTTCAATCAGTTCCGCAGTGCGGGGATGCAGTTCACTCGTATCCTTGTCAACAAACAGGGTAATCGGCACACCCCAGGTGCGCTGACGTGAAATACACCAGTCAGGGCGGTTCTCAACCATTGCCTCGATTCTGTTCTGACCCCATGAAGGTATCCACTGAACTCTCTTGATGGCATCCATAGCCTTCTTTCTCAGCCCTGCTCCGTCCATGGTAATAAACCACTGAGGCGTAGCTCTGAAGATAATCGGAGTTTTATGTCTCCAGCAGTGAGGATAGGAATGAACAATATTCTCAACATGAAGAAGAGCACCCTTCTCCTTAAGAAGCTCCACGACCTTCGGATTCGCCTTAAAGACGCTTTCTCCAGGAAACACAGGAGCATCATCCTTGTAGGCACCTTCACTGTTAACAGGATTAAAGACCTCAAGGCTGTACTTTGTTCCGACCACATAGTCATCCATACCATGACCTGGAGCCGTATGAACAGCACCGGTACCGGAATCTGTTGTGACATGCGCACCTAAAATAATAGGCACGTCAAAATCAAGGAACGGATGTAAAAAGCGCTGATTTTCAAGTGCAGAACCGCGGCAGCGTCCGATTATCTCGTAATTATCTATTCCTGCACGCTTAAGGGCCTCCTCATAAAGAGCCTCGGCATAAATAAGGCGTTCAGAAGTCTCACCCTTAACCTGAACCAGAACATAATCAATATTGGCATTAAGACATACCGCCCGGTTGGCAGGAAGTGTCCACGGGGTTGTGGTCCAGATAACTACAGAAAGAGGACCTTCCCCTTCAGCGGCAAAAATTCCAGCAACAGCCCGCTCATCAGCAGCCTTGAAACGGACATCAATAGACAGTGACTTGTGATCATAGTACTCAACCTCAGCCTCAGCCAAAGCGGAACGGCAGTCGCAGCACCAGTGAACCGGCTTGAATCCTTTTACAAAATGCCCGTTAGCTACAACCTTGCCCAGACATCTTATAATCTCGGCCTCGGTTTCAAAATTCATAGTCAGATACGGATTATCCCAGTCGCCTACTACACCGAGTCGCTTAAAATCCTCCCTTTGAGCATCCACCTGGCTTCTTGCATACTTGCGGCATTCCTCGCGAAATTCTGCTGCAGAAACTTTCTGACCAGGCTTACCGACTATCCCCTCTACCTTGAGCTCAATAGGAAGACCGTGACAGTCCCACCCCGGAATATAAGGTGCATCATAACCCGACAGAGTCTTACTTTTAACGATAATGTCTTTCAGAATTTTGTTTACAGAATGACCGATATGAATATTGCCGTTGGCATACGGAGGACCATCATGAAGAACGAAAGACTTTCGACCCTTTCTTGCATCTCTTATCTTCTGATACAGATTGTCGTCGTACCAGGATTTGAGCATAGCCGGCTCGCGCTTGGCTAAATCTCCCCTCATAGGAAACGCTGTTTCAGGAAGATTAAGTGTATCTTTATAATCACTCATTTAAGTAAATTCCAATCTAAAAAAACTTATCAGACGGTTTATGAATAATAATCTGCACGGGATACCAGAAAAACATATGCCAATCAGTAATCTACCGATTCCAAAAAGTCTCTGACTATCGGCATGATTCATTGCATCAGTTCCAGTCTCAGCATAATGACCTCAGTACTGCAGCACAAATACAGCATATACAAAACTGAAAATCTTCCGTGCTGTATAGATCTGCCAGTTCCGGTAAAAGAGACGAATGAAAGATGTACAGACAACACCGCCCAAACTATCATAAAACTATGTGAAGTTTAGCAAAATTTGATACAGTTATCAATTTCAAGCATTTTGATATCTCTGTAAACGATACAGATTTTCAGGTATTCGCTGTACTCAAGAATAAAAAAAGGCACCGCAGAGGTGCCTTCTTCAAAACTCAAGAAAACAATTAAGCCATTGCTTTAACCTTTGCAGAAAGGTTGCTCTTATGACGAGAAGCATTCTTCTTGTGAATAATGCCTCTGGTTACCATGCGGTCGAGAACCTTCTGAGCAGCAACATATGCATTCTTTGCATTTTCTTTGTCACCGGACTGAACAGCAGCAATAGCTTTCTTAATATAGGTGCGCATCATAGAACGGGCACTTGCATTTGCTCTGCGTGCCTTTTCGGAAGTAATAACACGCTTTTTAGCAGATTTAATATTAGCCAAAGTAAACTCCTATATAAACTTAGCGAGTAATTTCATAAAGAAACAAATTATTTTTGCAAAAACAGTCTGAATCTCTTGGTGAAAATAACAACACCAAATTACTCAAACTTATTAGGCGGTGATTATACAGTTCTCTGTGATATTAATCAAACTATTTTTGACACGACGCTCGACTAAAGTCGCGGGATTCCTGCTTCACAGCAAACCGCATCATACACGATCTCAAGGTGAACTGCCTACTACAGTTTTTCAGAACAGGCTTATGTTTGTATGCCATACCGTATCCTGCAGTTCAGACTAATTCAAGCCTTTATTCAGGATATTAACACCGGCATTCATATCTTTGTTATATCCGGCAACAGCATCTGCACTCCCGTCTAAACCGATCCCTTTTTTAAGTTCTTTTTTCTGACAGGCTGGGAATTCTTTTTTAAGCTCAGGAAAATTTGTCTTCCTCCCCGCTTTTCTCGATTGAAACAGTAGTTTTTTTCCGCCAATGAGGGTTATAAGACGAAGCCTTCAGCCTGTCACACATATCACAGTCACAATTCTTCTAAAGTTCTGTCATATTCCAATTATCCGGCGTGGCCTCTTGCATAAGTTTTTCACATTCAAAACCAGACAGATCATAATTCATAAAAAAGTGAGTTTAATTTCGCGGTGCGTTATAATTTCACATCACCGGGAGGATGTTATTTTGGCTAAAAAAAATCTGCTTAAATCAGGCGTAATTGTGTCATCGGCTACGCTTCTTTCACGAATACTGGGTCTTATCAGAGATGTTGTTATTGCCAATCTTCTGGGTGCGACAATGGCTGCGGATGTATTCTTTTTTGCCAACAGAATTCCTAATTTCTTCAGACGGCTCTTTGCCGAGGGGGCTTTTAACCAGGCGTTTGTTCCTGTACTTGCGGAGTACAATCAGAAAGACCAGCATTCAACGAGAGAATTCATCGCCATGGTTACCGGGACCATGGGATTTATAATCACTATCGTAACGATTCTCGGAGTGCTCTGTTCAACATTCATTTCGATGCTTTTCGGATGGGGCTGGTATCTTGACGCATCAAAAACCGCTGAAGGTGCGGAGAAATTCGAGCTTGCCACACTGGTTCTTAAAATCACCTTTCCATACCTCTGGTTTATAACCATAACTGCTGTGTTCAGTGCCGTGCTGAATACCAAGGGAAGATTTGCAGTCCCGGCACTGACCCCGTGTCTGCTCAATCTGTCCACTATCGCATGCGCCCTGTGGCTCTCGCCTCAGCTGGAAACACCGGTTATAGGTCTCGCCTGGGGAATATTCATCGGCGGTTTTATACAGCTGATATTTCAGCTTCCGTTCATAATAAATCTGAGACTGCTTGCGAGACCAAAACTCGGATGGAATAATCCCGGTGTAAAAAAAATAAGAACTCTGATGATTCCGGCTCTCTTCGGTGTTTCCGTAAATCAGATAAACCTCCTCGTAAACACAGCACTGGCTTCCTTTCTGGCAACAGGCACCATAAGCTATCTTTACTATTCAGATCGTATTTTGGAATTTCCTCTGGGCATGTTTGCCGTGGCCATCAGTACAGTGATCCTTCCGGTACTGTCAAGAGGTCACGTATCTGAAGACAGCGACAAGTTTCACCGCACAATGGACTGGGCCGTAAGAATGGTGATGCTCCTCGGAATACCGGCAATGATCGGCATCATAACATTAAGAGAATCAATTATCAGTGTCATTTTCATGCACGGAAGTTTTACATCAGCAGATGCGGAAATGTCATCAGCCAGTCTTTTCGCTTCCGCTACCGGACTTCTTTCGCTGATGCTCGTACGGGTGCTTGCTCCGGGATTCTATGCAAAACAGGATACCAAAACACCGGTAAAATACGGCATTTACTCCATGATCAGCAATATCATCTTCAATCTGATTCTAATCTACCCTCTTGGCTACCTCGGCCTGGCCCTGTCTACAGCTCTTTCAGGTACTGTAAATCTGATCTTTTTAATCTCGGGACTCCACAGACGCAATATATATAAATTTGACAGGGAGACACTGCTGTTCGGATTTAAACTGGGTATATCCGCCGGTATTATGGGATTTGTTCTGACATATATAACTCCTGACATAGCTCAATTAGCGGCAATGGACATATGGATCAGAATTCTGTGGCTTGGTCTGATGATATCAGGAGGAGCTGTCATTTACTTTCTGACAAGTCTGATCCTTGGAATTCGCAAACAGGATCTTAGAGTCAATGAGAGTTTCGATTAGGGGGATTTGATATGAAATTTGAGCGGGGAATTCTCAACATAAAGCCAAGTCCTCACGGATGCGTTCTAACGCTTGGCAATTTCGACGGTATCCATCTCGGGCATCAGCAGATTGTCAATCTTGTAAAACAAAAATCTGAAAAACTTGGAATACCTTCATCCGTACTGTTTTTTGAGCCGCAGCCCAGAGAATTCTTTGCACACACAAAATCACCAGCAAGACTCACCACACTCCATGAAAAGTACAGTTTTATGAACAAGCTCGGTATAGATAATCTGTACTGTCTGCGTTTTTCAGACGAACTTGCAAACATATCAGCGTATGATTTTATAAATAAAATACTTCTGAAGAAATTCAATGTAAAGCATCTGGTAATCGGCGATGATTTTCATTTTGGACGCGGACGCGAAGGATCCTTTGATCTGCTGAATGAATACAGTCATAGAACCGGAATCTTCACAGTAGAGCAGGCACCAAGCTACTTCATAGATGGAAAACGTGTCAGCAGTACGCTTATAAGACAAGCCCTGGCAGATGATCGGCTTACTGATGCAGAAAAGATGCTGGGACGGCATTACAGCATTACCGGAAAGGTGGTTCACGGTCAGCAGATTGGAAGAAAACTCGGATTTCCTACAGCCAATATTGCACTTAACCGTACAATCGTACCTGTAGGAGGTGTTTATACAGTATCGTCAGACATCGACGGAAGCACCTGCTACGGAATTGCAAATATCGGCATCCGTCCAACATTAAACGGAACACAGCCGAGACTGGAAGCGTTTCTTTTCAATTTCGAAGGAGATCTTTATGGAAAAAGACTTACTTTTCAAATACTAGAAAAAATAAGAAACGAACAGAAATTTGACAATATTGAACAATTAAGAATTCAGATAGAAAAGGATAAAAAACTTGCACTTAATCTACTGAAAAGGCAGCCTTTGAACGACATCTGACTGGTGTTATTCCGTTTCCTGCAGCAATGATGTTCAATCAGCGGTCTTAATTTCTGTACTATTCTGTTACGAAACTTATCCAGGATTACATCACTACCGGTTTAACGCAGTTCGCTTAATACTTTAAAAATTTCAGTTAAATATCTCTTCACTGCTATGATCTTGTTGAGACTGAAGGATACACCTGTGACACGGGGCAGTTGCATATAGATTTGCCTTATTCCAAGCGGGAAGGAATACTTCTCCAGCACCTGCCTGATTTTGGCCACATCCTCATCATCCCTGTTGTTGCGAAGTTCCTCTGCCATGGTGTAAGACTCATCTGACAGAACACGGTAATATCTGGTGCTGGACAGACCGCACATCTCTATCAGAGCCTTTTTACTGTACCCCTGGGCATTATCAGCTCCTCTATGGAGCTGCAGAAATCCCTGAGTTCCTGCCGAGTCATTGACGGGATTTTTGCCTTCACTCCGGCGAACCAGCTGGCTACACCTTCCTCCAGCAGCTTCGCACGGTTCCTGGCATACTGACATCTCTGTTCTGCCGTCAGCGTACTGCTGACTTTCGTCTTCTTCCAGCCTTGCAACTTGTTCAGGATGACTTTCAGAACTCGATCAGTTATGACAGAGGCATCTATCCCGTATACTCCGAGAATTTTTTCAATGCTGAACCCCAGCTGATGCAGCCGGATGGCTTCATTATAGAACTCATCACTCAAACAGTGATAGTAACCACTATTTTTAACGATGAAAGGGTGCCCTGCAAACTGGCTCAAAGGATGAGGCTTTATGGTGGCATTACTGTCGGCAGATATGT